>OJSQ01002596.1_pt1 | contig 14977 bp, 13 predicted proteins | sample 1599551 | NCBI WGS metagenome assembly OJSQ01 (sample SAMN04168659, study PRJEB22393) | human gut metagenome | biome: human gut microbiome; feature: stool | host: Homo sapiens | collected 2014-05-12
AAACCGATGAGGCTCAGATGCCCCGGAATATCAATGCCCATTTCATCTGCCGCCGTCATCATGCCTAGGGCATTGGAATCCGTGGCGGCAAAGACGGCGGTGCAGTCCAGCGGTTTCCGGAACAGCTCCTTGGCCAGCTCATAGCCGCCCTGAATGGAGGAGCGGGAGTATTCGCTGTTGAAAAAGCGGGGGGTGAGGTTTAGCTCCTGGCAGGCTTTCATATATCCCTCTGCGCGGAGCTGGTGGGTGGTGGAGCGGCGCTGACCAAAATAGAGAATATCCCGGTGGCCAAGCTCATAGAGGTATTGGGTGCCCAGATAGGTGCCCAGGCTGTTGTCCACAGCCACATAGCTCTGGGGCTGGCTCCGCAGGTTTTCGCTGAGGAACACCGTGGGGACCTGGTCCAGATAGGACTTGAGGTTATCGTAGGATCTGGAGCTCTGAGGGACGATGAGAATTCCGTCCACCTGCCGGCCCAGCAGCAGCTTGAACACGGTCTTTTCCTGCTTCAGATCCGGACCGGAATCACAGAGCATGATGTTATAACCGTGGGCCCGGGCGCTGACTTCCGCGTGGTAGGCAAGCTCCGACATGAACTGGTTGTCCACAGAGGGGACCACCAGTCCGATGAGGTTGGTGCGCTTGGTCACCATGGACCGGGCCACAAAGTTGGTGGTGTAGCCCATCTCATCGCACAGCTTCAGAACCCGTTCCCGGGTCTCACTGCCAATCTGGGAGCTGCCGGAAAGGGCACGGGATACGGTAGCATAGGAGACGCCTGCTGCTTTGGCGACATCCTTTAATGTTACATTTTTCATAAAGTTGACTCCCTTGCGAAGGTTGTGTTTGTGCAAACGTTTCCGACTTTTTAGGAAAATTGGCAGAAAAAACTGCCAAGGTACTTCAGACGAATCAAGAATAGCTGATTTTTGCTCTTCTGTCAATATCAACCTAAATTTTTAAGGCATTTTGGGCAATCCAGCAAAAAAAGTGTCTGAGCTTTGACATTTGGGATATTGACAAAAAGGGGCGAACTCCTATAAAATAAAAACAGAAATCGCAAACGTTTGCGATTCTCGGGGCGTCACACTCCGAGGATCGCCGCGCTTTCCCGCAGTTGGGCCGCGACCCTGAATTTCAAAGGAGGAACTGCCATGACCGCCAATATCCAAACCATTTTCTTCGATGTAGGAAACACTCTGCGCATTGTCCTGCCGGACCAGGAGTTTATTGACCGGGCGGAAGCCGGTCTCATGGAACTGATCGGCACCACGGAGAGCCACGACGCCCTGTTTGCCAAGCTGGAGGAGCGCTGGAAGGCATACCGCAAGCAGTCCAAGACCACCCTGCTGGATGCTTCCGAGGGAGAACTGTGGACCCAGTACATGCTGCCGGAATATGATCCGAATATGATTTTTGCCAACGCCCCCAAGCTGACCCGCCTGTGGCGCGACCATGACGGCCGCCGGGTGGCCCGGCCGGACGCCGTAGCCACCATCAAGGAGCTGCACCGCCGGGGCTATACCCTTGGCATCATCGCCAACACCGTGACGGAGACGGAGATCCCCGATTGGATGGCCGCTGACGGCGTGGCCCAGTGCTTCAAAACCACGATCCTTTCCTCCAAGGTGCGCCTGCGCAAGCCGGACCCGGACATCTATCACCTGGCCTGCCGCTGCATCGGTACGCCGGAAGCCAACTGCGCCTATGTGGGCGATAACCCGGTGCGGGACGTGGAGGGCACTCAGGCTGCCGGCTTCGGTATGATGATCCGGATCGATGAGCCGGATACGCTGAACAAGGAAAAGGCCACCGGCAAGGAGTTTACCCCGGATCATGTCATCACCAGCCTTTCTGAATTGCTGGACATCTTCCCTGAGCGGGCTTAAAGGAGGACCTATGGAAAAACAGTATAAAGCCGTCTTTTTCGACTTGGGCGGCACTCTGCGCATTGCTTTCCTGGAGGAGGCCTATATGCGCCACGCCCGTCGGAAAATGGCGGAGATCGCAGGCACGGATATGCCTTATGAGGAATTCTATCAGATGATCGAGGAGCGCTACGAGCCGTACCGCAAGTGGGCTTTGGGCGAGTTCAAGGAATCCGGAGATGAAGAGCTGTGGTGCAAATGGCTGCTGCCGGACTATGACCCGGCCCGGATCCGTCAGGTGTGCCATGAGCTGAGCTTCCAGTACCGGCAGTGCAAGGGGCGCCGCGAGGTGGTAGACGGCGGCGTGGAGGTCATCAAGGGCCTGCATGAGCGCGGCTACAAGCTGGGGATCATCTCCAACCTCATCGGTGAGAACGAGGTGCCCGACTGGCTGGAGGAGGACGGCCTGGATTTCTATTTCGATACGGTGATCCTCTCCTCCGTGTGCCACATGCGCAAGCCCTGCTCTGAGATCTACGATCTGGCCTGCCAGCAGATCGGCGTGAAGCCGGAGGAGTGCGTGTCCGTTGCGGACAACATCAAGCGCGACATTGCCGGGGCCAAGAAGGCCGGTATCGGCTGCAATATTATTTTCCGGTCTCCGGAGAAGAAGCATCCCGTGGAATTTACGGAGGAAAACCGCCCGGACTATGTCATTGAAGATTTCCGGGAGATCCTGAACATTCTGCCCTGATGCGTTCCGGGCCAGCGGCCCGGTGAAAAGGAGGAAGCAAGCCATGAATACGGACATCCGTTATATTTTTCTGGATCTGGGCGGTACCTTCCGGGTCATTGACAAGGACCCGGCTTATCTGGCTGCCGCCCGGGCGAAAATCGCAGAGCTGTGCGGCGTGAAGACGGAAGATCCTACCCAGTGGTTCGAGGATGTGATCGACAAGCGGTACGATGTGTACCGGGAATGGGCCCTGAAATATATGTGCGAGGCCCCGGAAGAGGTGCTGTGGCGGCGCTGGCTGGCCTATGACTGCGACCCGGAGTTGATCCGGCGCAATGCCTCGGAGCTTTGCTACCAATACCGGCAGACCAAGGGCCGCCGCACGGTGGTAGAGGGCGGCGCAGATACAGTGAAGGAGCTGTGCCGCCGGGGCTACACTCTGGGCATCATCTCGGATCTGGTGGGCAGACGGGAAGTGGACGAGTGGCTGGATCAGGATGGCCTGCGCCCCTATTTCCAGACAGTCCAGCAGTCCTCGGTCACCTATATCCGCAAGCCCGGCCCCGCGATCTACTATTACGCCATGGAGGAAGTGGGAGCCGAACCGGAAAACTGCTGCTATGTGGGCGACAATCTGAACCGGGACATCATCGGCGCCAAGGCCGTCGATTTCGGTATGACCGTCACGGTGCAGTACCAGAAGGATAAGCCCCTGAAGCTGACGGCGGAAAACCGCCCGGATGCCAAGGTCTATCGGTTCCCGGACCTGCTGGATATTTTCCCCAAGCGTGGGCAGGTGGCCGTGGAAAAGCTGATCCCGCCGGAGGATGGACAATAAGTTCGCCCCGGTCGGATAAAAAAATGCGCAGTGGCGCGGGAAAGAACCGTTTCACGCACCGCTCGACTCATAAGGAGGTACTTTTTATGTCTGAATCCAAGCGCGGCGGCGCACAACTGGCGCGGGCCGTGGAAAAAGCGTATCAGGCGGGGCAGGATGACTACCATCTGGAACCCATGGTCCTGATGGAGAACGGCAAGCCTGTAGGCAAGATCGGAGACGGCGATGCCGCCGTGTTCTGCTGCCGCCGCGGTGAGCGGGAGATCGAGCTGACGGAGCTGTTCACCGATCCGGACTTCAACAAGGTGCAGCGGAACCAGCTGAAGGATCTGGATTTCGTCATCATGACCATGTATCATGATAAGTTCAAGGATCTGCCCATCGCCTTTGCACCGTCTCATGTGGTGAAGCCTCTGGCTCAGGTCCTCAGCGAGGCGGGGAAGAATCAGTTCCACTGCGCGGAGAGCGAGAAGTATGCCCATGTGACCTTTTTCTTCAACGGCGGCGAGAACGCGCCCTTCCCCGGCGAGGATGACGTGTGCGTGCCGTCCCCCAAGGGCATTGACTTTGACCAGCAGCCGGAGCTGAGCCTGCCTGCCGTGGCGGATCAGGTCATGGGCGCTTTGGGTAAATACGATTTCGTGGTGACCAACTTCGCCAACGGCGACGTGATCGGCCACACTCTGAATACCGCCGCCAAGCTGGAAGCCTGCAAGCATGTCAGTCACTATCTGGATGTGGTGGTCCATGACGCGCTGGCCAAGGGCTATGTGGTGGCCGTCACCGCAGACCACGGCAACATTGAAAAGCTGTACACCGCCGCAGGCAAGCCTGACGGCGCCCACACCACCAATCTGGTGCCTTTCATTCTGATGGACCCCGCCCACAGCGGCCCCATTGCCCTGCGGGACGGCTGTCTGGGTGACGTGGCGCCTACGGTGCTGAATGTCATGGGCATCCCCCAGCCTGCGGAGATGACCGGCAGATCTCTGGCGGAGGGACACGATTTCGGCAAGGACCGGAAGATGCTGCTCATCATCTGCGATGGTTGGGGTCTCGGCTCCGGCGATGACGGCGATGCGATCCATCTGGCGGATACCCCCTACTGGGATTCCCTGCTGGCGGAGCAGTCCTGGAGCAAACTCCACGCCTCCGGCGAGCATGTGGGCCTGGGAAGCGGAAAGGCCGGCAACTCCGAGGCAGGCCACTCCAATCTGGGTGCAGGCCGCTGCGTCATGCAGGATGACGTCCGTCTGGACGCCGCTGTGAAGGACGGCAGCTTCAAGAAGAATCCCATCTTCTTACAGGCCATCGAACACGCCAAAAAGAACGGCACGGCGCTGCATCTGCTGGCGTATCTCACTTATAAATCCTCTCACGGCTGCATCGACTACCCGTTGGCCATCTGCGAAATGGCCCGGGACGCCGGGCTGGATCAGGTATTCTTCCACATCATCTTTGACGGCCGCTCCACGGAACCCGGCTCCGCGCCCAAGCTGCTGGCAGAGCTGGACGAAAAGCTGGACGCCATCGGCGTGGGCCGCATTGTGGATGGTGTGGGCCGCGGCGTGGCGCTGGACCGGGATAAGAACTATGATAAGGTAAAGCGGGCCTATGATGCCATGGTGGACGGCGCAGGCACCCGGTATGAGTAAGTCTCCGGCATAGACCGCCCCCCCAAAAAAGAAAACCAAGAGAATGTTAAAAATCCCGCAGAGAGCAATACTCTCTGCGGGATTTTTACGCAGGAAAAGTGCGGAAAAGCAACAAATCACGGAACAGACATCGAAAACGGGAATATTTGCGTTGGCGGACTGCTGATCTGCACCCCGACTGAAAGCCGCAAAAAGTGCCCGGACCGCCACAGCGGTCCGGGCCTTCTTGTCATACATCAAAACAGGGATCAGCGGGCGTCCTTCAGGATCGTGTAGACCTCATAAATGTCCTTCACGCTGTAAGTGGGCTTCACATCTGCGGGAACGTTGGTGTCCTTCAGCTTGGTGAGGTAGGAGTCGATGTGGAAGGTGGCGCCGAAGCCCATGCGGATGGGGCCGATGACGTCCCGGGAGAGGGTATCGCCCACATAGGCACAGCTGGCGGGGTCAGACTGGACCTGATGGAGGGAGACCAGAAAAATGTTGGGGTCTGGCTTGCGATATCCGGTGACGGAAGAAAGCGTCACATCCTGGAAGTAGTCCCGGATGCCGTAGTCTTTCAGCACGTCAAACACCTGATAGAGACTGGCTGTGTTGCTGATGACGCCCAGCTTCATACCCAGCCCCTTCAGCCCTTCCAGCATTTCCTTCACGTGGGGGCGGAGAGTACGGTGATAGTGGGTGATCTCCCACATGTGGGCCAGCTCCTCGGCGTAAGGACGCACAGAATCTTCATTCAGGCCGAAATCCGTCAAAACGAAGCTGCCCCAGATCTCCTCCGGCTTCAGCTCCCGCTGCCGGGGGTCCCGGTAAGCGCCGTAACGTTCCCAGCCGGCATTGATGCTCTGAGCCGTAGTTTCAAAGTCCATGTTCAGATCGATGCCGTGAGCGCGCAGAATATCTAGCACGCCCTGAATGGAAGAATGGCGGCTTTCGTCATCGACCCAGATGTCCTCCAGAGTGCCACCCATATCGAACAATACAGTATCTATCATAGTTTCACAGCCTTTTTTTAAAGTTGCATACATGGGAAAAAACGGTATTCAGAGAGAGTTTCTGCGGCGAAGCAGCCACCAGGAGCTTCCAAAACCCATCAGCAGCGGCACAGGGACCATCATACCGAAGAGCTGGAGAAACAGGACCGACGCGCCGCTATCACCCCGCAGCAGGAGCAGCATGGTCACCAGACTGGCGAGGGCCAGCAGCAAGAGCCAGCCGTATGCGGCCAGAACGGTCTGAGGATGGCAGATCAGGTGGGTCAGCGCGCAGATTGCTGTCCCGATCAGGGCGGGGAGCAGTGCACTGACCAGATTTTCTACCGCTCGGGGCGCAAGGGCAAGCCATGCGTGAATGGGATCGGTCAGCAGAAAGAAGGCCGCGCCGTAAACTGCCAGAAAGAGGATGGACAGGCAGAAGGAATTCAGCAGCAACGTGCTTTTTACATGGCCGTTTTCCGTCAGCCGGAAGGCATCCCAAAAGGATTCCACCCGTCTGGCCTGTTCTTTTTCCCGTTCTGCCCGGCGCAGTTCTTTTTCAAAATCCTGGTTCATGTTATCTCCTATCTGAATGATTCAAAAGGCCCGGGCAGCGGCGGTTGCCGCCGCCCGGGAAAAATCGCGGTGCTTGAATTTACTTCATCTTGAGGTTCTGAGACAGCCAGTACGTCCACATCTCCTGCACGTCGAGATAGATGTCATAGATAGCGCTGAGGTCATTGGCGCGGGCGCCCAGCTCGGTGAGCTCTGCGGGGTTCTTCTTGTCCTCCACGTCATCGCGGATGGGCCAGTTGCCTTCCTTCTTGAAGGGCTTCATGCCTTCGCTCTTGCCGTCAGCGCCGCCGGTGACGTAGCGGATGAACAGACGGGCACCGGCAGGGCTGTTGGTGCCCTTGGCGATAAACAGGCACTCCAGATTCAGCAGGGCGGTGTAGGGTTCCAGATTCAGGCACCAGGCAATGTCATAGCCGGATTCGTCGCGGTTGCCGATCTTACCGGCAGAGGCCAGGCACAGGGCGGGATCCTCAGCGGTGGAGTTATGGACGGCCAGCACCAGCTCGTCACCGTCGCTGATGAAGGTCATCTTGGCCTGAGAGAAGCGCCACAGATACTCCACGCCGGCGTTGTTCTCGGGAACTTCAAAGTCAAAGGAGGAAGCGTCATAGGTGTATTCCAGATCCTTGCCGTAGGTATCCTTGTAGGACTGAGCCATTTCATCGGCATTGTTGATGAAGCTGGCGAACAGAGACAGGTAGGCACTTTCCTGACCGATCTCCTTGGTGAACAGGCGGTACTTCTGAGTGCCGTCCTCGTTCTTCTCAATGATCTCCCACCAGCTGTGGATGGGCTGACCGTCGGGGAAGGCCTTGGTGTTATAATACCACATGGACTGAGAGGCGTACAGAGGATAACCGTATTTCAGGTAGCCTTCGTCGATGTGAGAGCAGATGTCCTTGGGATAATAGGGCTCCAGGATGTCCTGGTTGTACCACTCGTGGAACACGTTGCCGTTGACGTCCTTGGTCTGCAGTACGTCGGCGGTGATGTTGCCGGTGTCGTGCTCGATTTTGGCCTTGGAGAGCACTTCGTCAGTCTTCAGATCGGAGACCACCAGATCCAGGCCGGGATAAGCGGCCTCAAAGCCCTCTTCCACCTTCATCATCTTGGAGGAGGTGGCGTAGACGTTGATGGTGGTGTCCTCCTTCAGAGCTTCCTCGAAAAGCTCTTCGTCGGTCTTGTCGCTCCATTCGTCATAATAGGGGCCGTAGTGGTTTTCGCCGGTGTTGATGTCATAGCCGAGATGCAGGTCGCTGGCGGTTTCGCCGTCGGTTTGGGAGTCATTGGAGTTGCCCTTGCTGCCGCAGGCAGCCAGGCTCAGCACCATGGACAGGGAGAGGAGCAGCGCAAAAAACTTCTTCATTTTCATCGGGGACTCCTTTCATATTTGGACGGTGGATCAGCGCCGTCCGATTTGGGGGGGAAATTGCGTATCAAGACACGGCTTACACCGCGCGTTTGATCAGACGAGTGGTTTCCTTATTGTAGATGTTGATCTTGTTCTGGTCGATGATGGCCCAGACCTTCCGGTCCAGATCGTAGGAGACCTGACCGATCTCCTTGGCCAGGAATTCATCGTTGCCGGCCTTCAAAGTGGTGATGGTCTCGGAACCGGCGGGCTGGTTGGCGTAGATGCTGACGGGAATGGCGCCCTCCACCGGCTCGGTGGAGATAATGATCTGCTCGGGACGGATGGCCAGCACGCAGTCGAACTCGCCGCTCTTGGGGAACTCCTCGTCGGTGAGGTGCTCGGCGGGGAAGGTATGGCCGCCCAGATCGCTCTTGACCACCAGCTGACCGTTGACCATCTCGGCCTTGCCGTCCAGCAGGTTGATCCGGGGATTGCCGATGAAGTCGGCGGCTTCCAGATCGATGGGGTTGTTGTACAGCTCGGCGGGGGTAGCCACCTGGTTCAGCTCACCGGCCTTGAACAGCGCGATCTTGGTGGACATGGTCAAAGCTTCGGTCTGGTCGTGGGTGACGTAGATGATGGTGGTGCCCAAATCTTTATGGAGGCGCTGCAGCTCCGCCCGCATGTCGATACGGAGCTTGGCGTCCAGGTTGGACAGAGGCTCATCCAGCAGCAGCAGCTTGGGACTGGAGGCCACAGCGCGGGCGATGGCCACACGCTGCTGCTGGCCACCAGATAGCTCGGTGGGATAGCGGTCCTTGTACATGTCAATACGCATCATCCGCAGGGAATCCATGACCCGGCGGTCGATCTCCGCCTTGTCCATTTTCTGGATCTTCAGGCCGAAAGCGATGTTGTTGTAGACCGTCATGTGGGGCCACAGGGCGTAGGACTGGAACACCAGGTTGAGCCCCCGCTTGCCCGGTTCCTCAAAAAACAGCTCTTTCGCGTTGACCACCAGCTTGTCGCCCATGGTTATGGTGCCGTTCTGGGGCTTTTCCAGGCCGGACACCACCCGCAGCGTTGTGGTCTTGCCGCAGCCGGAGGGGCCCAGCAGCGTCATGAAGTCGCCGTCCTCGATGGTCAGGTTCAGATCTTTCAGAACGTGGTTCTTGCCATAGAATTTATCGATATGTTTCAATTCAATCTTGCTCATGTTCGTCGTCTCCTCTCAGTTCTCTGTCCGCGTCAGCCGGCCATGCTCTTGGCCAGGTCCGCCTTGCCGGAGAGATTCGCTATCGCATACACCAGGAACACAATAGAGAACATCACAATCGCCACGCAGTCAGATGCCTGCGGCGAGTTGCCGTTCTGGTACCGGAACGCCAGGTACGGCAGCGTGGAGGTGGTGGGGGTCATGATCAGGATGATCAGATCCAGCTCCTTCATGATGGAAACGAAGATCAGCATGAAGCCGGAGATGAAGCCGCCTTTGGACAGGGGGAACACAATCTTCACGAACCGGCGGAAGAATCCGGCGCCCTCAATGGTGGCCGCCTCTTCCAGCTCACCGCTGATCTGCAGCATGTTGGAGGTGCCGGCCCGCGCCGCGAAGGGCAGATGCTTCACCACGGACACCAGCGTCAGCAGAGCGAAGGTGCCGTACAGGGCGGGCACCAGGGTCACGCCGAAGATCTGCTGGGGCTGGGAGAACATGGACAGATAGATGCCGCCGAACGCCACGGACGGGATCAGATAGGGGATGAACACCAGCTGTTCCACCAGCTTGCCGTGGAGCCTGCCGCGGCCCTTGGCGGTGATGTAGCCAAGCAGCTGGCCGAAGATGGTGCCGAACACGCCGTTCACGAGAGTCAGGCGCAGGGAGTTGAACAGGGAGTTGATGAACTCGTCATTCTTGAAGATGCCCGGCAGCCCCTCCATAATCTGGGGATTGGATTCGCCAATCCAGTAGTGGAGGGTAAAGTTGTCCAGGGAGTAGATACCTTCCTTGAGCATGATGACGATTGGCATGATGATGCCCACTGCGAAGAACACGAACAGCGCCGCAGTGATAACCGGCCTGCCTACCTTCCCAAGGCCGATCAGGGTGGATCGGCCGCCCTTGCCGCCGATGGTGGCGTAGGACTTGCGGGAGCCGATCAGCTTCTGGTTGACGAACACGGCGATGGAGGCAATAATAATCATCAGGATCGCCATGGCAAATCCGGTCTGCGTATCCCGGGAGTTGATATTCATGTACAGCTGGCTGGACAGGGTGTAGTACTGCACCGGAGAGCCCAGATAGTTGATGGTGCCGAAGGTGCCGATGGCCTTGGAGAAAGTCAGGATCACGGCCGACAGGATGGCCGGCAGCACCAAAGGCAGAGTGATCTTCCGCAGGATCATGGCCTTGCCCGCGCCCTGGATCTCACCCATCTCCTCCAGCTCGGAGTTGATGGAGTTCAGTGCTGAGGATACCAGCAGGTATGTATAGGCGTAATAATGAAGGGTCAGCACGATGATGATGGCGACAGGGCCATAGGCCAGCCACTCCGGCACATCCAGCCCCAGGGAGGCCATGAAGCCGGGCGCGCCGCCCAACCTCGCTGTCTTGAACATGGACAGCCACGCCTGGGATTTGCACCAGGAGGGGATCATGTAGGGGATAATCACCGCCAGGGAGAAAAACTTCTTGAAGGGCAGATCCGACCGGACCATCAGCCAGGCCAGAATGGAACCCAGCAGGATGGCGCACACGGACACGCAGACGCCGATGACCAGGGAGTTGATCAACGGCTTGATCAGCATGGTCCAGGACAGCTCACTGGCCAGCAGCCGCTGCCAGTAGTACAGGGTAAAGTCGCCGGCCTTGCCGCCGCCCACAGCCCGGATGTCCCGCTGGGCCAGCTCAAAGGTGGTGGCGATCATGTCCAGCAGCGGCAGGACGATCAGATAGACCAGCAGAACGACGGCGATCAGTACGATGATGTTGTAGGGATTTGTCACCACTGCCTTGATCTGATTCTTCAGCCGCCGGCTTTTTGAATACGTTTGCTCTTGCGGTTTCATCTTCCTCTTGCACCCTCTCTCCTCAGTTCCTCTTGTTGTTTGTGTTAAATATCGCAAACGTTTTCGTTTCTATGCGATTTCAAATTTAACATTCGTTCATACTTTTGTCAAGAACTATACCGCATATTTAATAAAGTATCCAATAAAATTATTCTAATTTTGGTTATTTCGTTGTCTTGCAAAATTCAAATCCGAACGGCTCACACAAACGTTTTCCGGGATTTGAAAAAAATGATGCGTTCACTTCAGCGGCGGCAGCAACTCCAGCAATTCCGGGAACGTATCGATCACTGCATCCGGCCGCGTCTCCTCCGTGAACTCCACAGGATGCTTCTTCTCCGGAGACCGGAAGATGATGTTGCAGCCGATTCCCGCAGCCTTGGCCCCTGGAATATCTCGCTTGATGTTGTCCGCCACGGAGACGCAGTCTGCCAGATCCACCCCCAGTTCCCGGGCTGCAATGTGGTAAATCTCCGCGCCAGGCTTGCGCAGATGGCACACGGAGGAGAGCACCACACTGCCAAAATACGGGGCCAGCCGATCCTCCTCCAGCCAGTCGGGCACCTCGTGCTCGCCAATCAGGTTGGACACAATGCCCAGCTTGTATCCCCGCTCGTGCAAGGTTCGGATCACTTCTGCCCCGCCGTCCACCACCACACGCCGGCCTTTGGACTGGCGGTACTCAAAGGACAGCTCATGGCAGACCTGGGCAATGCGCTTCTGGTCATAGTCCGGCAGCAGCCACCGGCACCAGAGCTCCCGGTCGCCAGCCTCCTTGTTCTCTCCCAGGGCCCAGCGGCGATAGGACTCGTAGCGGTCTTCTACCAACTGATAGAAGTCCTCCACCTGCAGCGGTGCCCCCGCCAGCTCCGTCATCTTCCTGCGGGCATGGCGCATATAGGGCTCATCCTCCAGCGCAATCCGAAGGGTGCCGCCCAAGTCGAACAGGACGGCCCTGTACCTTTTTTCGTTCATCCTTCCTCCTTATCCGCAGACAGGCAGATGCTCTCTGGATCCGCTGCCCACTCGTCTTATGCACCGAATGCAAACGTTTTCGATTTTCTGTCTTTATTCTATGGTAGATTACTTTTCTCTGTCAAGGGGAGGAACCGCCAAAGACACTCCCCTGTTTTTGCCATTTTGACCAAAAGTCCAGAAATCGCAGTTTTATATTGACTTTTCTGACAAAACTCTATATATTTCAATGCAGAAGTGTACTTCTCTTTCTTGCGGGCGGAGTTGCGTCGCAGAATCGAAAACGTTTGCATTTTCGCGCATTTTTGGGTGGAAAAACCGGCTTTTGTCTGCCCTGTTCCAAGGCGCTGTCCCCCCTCCCGCAGTTTGAGCGTGACAGTCTGAATCATGGAAAGAAGGCATTTTATGGACGGATACCTGTTTGACCCCCACACTCACACGGCGGAAACCAGCAAGTGCGGCCACCTGCCGGCGGCGGAGGTGGTGGACCGCTATGTGCGCCATGGCTTCTCCGGACTGGTTGTGACGGACCATCTCCACCCGGAGTACCTCTCCCGGATTGACACAGACCACGATTGGAATAAGGTCATAGACCACTATCTCTCCGGCTACCGCGCCTCCAAACAGCGGGGCGACGAGGTGGGCTTCCAAGTGCTGCTCGGCGCGGAACTGCGATTTCCCGAAAATGACAACGACTACCTGGTGTACGGCATTGATGAGGCGTGGCTGCGATCCAACCCCTACGTTTGCTGCATGAGCGCCCGGGAGTTCTTCCAGAAATTCCATAACCAGGTGCTTATTATCCACGCCCACCCCTATCGGGACGGCAACACTACGGTGTTTGAGGACGCGATTCACGGTACGGAGATCATCAACGGCAATCCCCGGCACGACAACTACAATGACCGGGCTCTAGAGCTGGCCCGCCGCCATCCAGAATACTACCGCCTGGCGGGATCCGACACCCATCAGAGTGGGGACGAGGCCCGGGCCGGCGTGATCCTGCCAGAGAGGCCCGCCGACTCCTTTGCCTACAAGACCTTGATTGGGCAGCACCGTTTCCACCTCTGGAGCCCGGAGTTCCAGTCCTTTGTGGACACGGATGAGGAAATGCGGAAGGAGAAACAGAAATGAGCCAGTTTGACTCTCTGATCATCGGCGAGGTGGCACAGGACACCAATGTGGACTATGACGGCACCACCGTCCATGCCGTGGGCGGCGCCGTGTACTACTCCGGCTTCGCCGCCGCCAACACCGGCCACAAGACCGCGGTGCTCCCCAAGGCGGACACGGCCCAGGTGGACCTGGCCGCCGCCTTCGCCCCAGCCCCAAATGTGACCGTCTATCCCCTGCACAGCAGGACCTCCTTTGTCACAAAAAACGTCTACCACACCCCGGACCGGGAGCGGCGCACCTCCACCGTGGACAGCGTCATCGAACCATACCGCACCGAGGAGGTGCCGGATATCGATGCGGCGATCTGGCATCTGGCGGGCCTGGCAGCGGGCGACATTCCCAACGAGATGATCCCCTTTGCCGCCCGGCACGCCATGGTGGCCATCGACGTGCAGACCATGCTGCGCTGGGTGGAGAACGGCGGCATGGTCTATCACGACTGGGCAGAGAAAAAGGAGCTGCTGCCGTATGTCCGATTTCTCAAGACCGACGCGGCGGAGGCGGAGATTCTGACAGGTTTCACCGACCGGGCTGAGGCCGCCAGACAGCTTTACCAGTGGGGCGCCAAGGAGATTCTCATCACCCATAACACGGAGGTGCTGGTCTACGATGGTCGGGAGATCTACACATGCCCCATCCGGGCCAGAAACCTCTCCGGCCGGACCGGGCGGGGCGACACCACCTTCGCCGGCTACATCAATGAGCGGCTGACTGCTGACATCCCCACCGCCCTCCGCTTCGCCACCGCCTTAGTGTCCCTGAAGATGGAGACCCCCGGCCCCTTCACCGGCACCCGGGCGGATGTAGATGCCTATCTGAAGGAATTCTACTGAGCGCCATTTCCGTATCCATCTCCCGAAATCACCAAGACGGCTGCCAACCCGGCAGCCGTCTTTTCAGCTCTACTCCGAAGAAGGAGCAACCAACTTCTGCAAATGTGACTATCTTCACCCCAGATGATACCATGAAGTTCAAAGCCGAGGCTCTCCGAACCTGGAGAAACAGGACACGCATCTACCAGCATGCGGGATGTGCCTCTCAACGAGGCCTCGGTGGACGCCATCCTGGATCTGAGAGCGGAGCGGTACTTCGTAGAAGACGCGTCGCTCATCGCTGACGAGCACGAAGGCTATACCCGAACGGTACTACCGCATCCTGAAGGCGGCTGAGCTGAAGCAGCGGGGGGCTCCATACTCTGCTTCGCCGCCAATCTGGTTAACAGCATCAAACAACCGGATGGGACGCTCGGCTCCCTTTCCCCCGGCAGGTGGCCGCCCTCCTTAGACAATCCGCCTCGGAGATCACGGAGCTCTACTATGTGAAAAAGGACGCCTCCGCTTGACAGGGATCACGACAGGATTCGATCTCTGAGGTATGCGAAAAAAGAACTCCCCTGGCCAGCAGGCAACTGGCCAGGGGAGCAAAATTTTAAAGCTAAAATGATGCTGTAGCAGACAGAAACAAGACTTTCATGGGTCGGGGAAATCAATATGCAGCCGCGCATTTATGGAGCCGCATATTAAAGGGCGCAAAATCAAAGGGCGTCGGGTGGCACCCCGGCGCCCTTTGGCTTTTGGCAGACATTGCGTGAAACTGCAGTTCTCAAACCTCGCGAGAGGGGAGCGGCCGCATCTGCCTGTTCTGGGTGGTTTGTATTCAGGCTATGCGGCTGAAGAGCCGTGGGATGCTTCGCCTCAGAATACGCCCTGCTCCATCATGGCCTCAGCCACCCGCTTGAAGCCGGCGATGTTGGCGC
>OJSQ01002621.1_pt1 | contig 14849 bp, 15 predicted proteins | sample 1599551 | NCBI WGS metagenome assembly OJSQ01 (sample SAMN04168659, study PRJEB22393) | human gut metagenome | biome: human gut microbiome; feature: stool | host: Homo sapiens | collected 2014-05-12
GTTTCTAATTCTTATTTATTCTGACCGGAAATCTTTCTCATCATAACAATCCGCTCAAGTATTTCCTGCCTGAATTTATCTACGTCATTTGTACGCTTACACACGCCTGCTGCCGCAGCATGTCCACCTCCGCCAAACGCCTGCAGAAGTTCATTCACATGAATCCATTTTCCATCAGATCGGAAGGAACACCGCCAGCGGTTTTCTTCTTCCTCATACATGGTAAAACCTAGCTGAAAATACAGGGATTGTGACTGTTTGTCCTTTTGGCAACTGTTTTTTTACTGTTCCTGGTGGCACCCTATATATTTTACCACCCCTTAAACACTGATACTTGGTAAGCTGCCACATTTTCCGGATTCTCCAACGCTTTTCTCCGCCATGCATTTGGTGAAATTCCCGTTATTTTCTTAAAATTACGCATAAATGTAGATATTACCGGGTATCCTACAGAATTAGACACTTTTTCTATGGAACATTTTTCTTTTGCGAGCATTTCACAGGCCTTCTTAATCCGAACCAGATTTAGATATTCTGATGGTGTAATATTAGCAGACTCTATAAAGATCCTCCGCATATGTGTCTCACTCAGATTACATGCCCTTGCAAAATCCTTTCCCCCGATGTCCTCCATATAATGTAATTCTATATAACTTATAATTTTACGTGTATAATCTGAAGTTTCCCGGGAATTATTCTGAAACTTTATGTTTTCATTATCTAAACGATCAAAAAACAGCACAAGATTAAACGCAAGCGTTGAAACAGTATATCTATAATTTGCTTGTCTCAGCTGTATTTCTTCTATTATCATCTGCATAAGTGCCGCAGCCTTCGTACTTCCAGCATTCTCCAAAACACTTATTTTCTTCGATAGATTCTGTTCAACATAAATATATTTTTCTGGAACATTTACAAAACCTCTTTTTAAAATTTCTTCCACATCCACAAATAAATATTCCCATTTTTTACCACTTAATGCCATAACAGGAAGATCCTGAGAAATTTCATAATAACGGTATTCTGCCTTTTGCATTCTTCTTTCATTTCCTACCTTCCCAAAGCTTCAACAAATGAACTTGCCTCTCTTATTACTTTTTTGTTCAGAGAATAATAATGCCACTTGCCTTCCTTACGGTCATTTACAATCCCACAGTTAACCAATATTTTCATGTGATGTGATAAAGTAGGCTGCGTGATATTGAATTTATCCAGAATCTTACATCCGCATTTTTCTCCGTCTGACAGCATCCGAACAATCTCCAGTCTATTTGTATCCGATAATGCTTTACATATTAGTATCATATCCTTTGCTTCCATTTTCGCTACCTCACATAGGCAATCATCTATATATCAAATTACCCTACGCATAGATGCTTGTCAATGTCCTGAAAAGCACAAAATCATAATAAAACTATCTCCATGACTTCCGATTTAATTTATCTATATCCAATGTCAAAACTCTAAACTATCTGCGTCCAAAAGGAAATACTTCATTCCCATGATGACAAATCCCTCATCATTTCTCCAAGGCTTTTTGCTGCCATTTACAATGACGATCTTCTTGAAAGAGTCCGGGATATTACGCAGAGAATTGAACTCCTGCGTCTGTTTTTCTTCCGAAGTCATGTCATATGCAACCTGGATATAGTATCTCTGGTTACCTTGATTCACCACAAAGTCAACCTCCAACTGCTTGCGAACACGTTTGCCCTCTTTATCCTTATCGAAGATATCCACGACACCCACATCAACATTGTAGCCACGGATCAGCAGCTCGTTATAAACAATGTTCTCCATGATATGCGTAGGTTCCTGCTGTCTGAAATTCAGACGGGCATTTCTCAGTCCCAGATCAGTAAAGTAGTATTTCAGATTTGCACCGATATACTTTCTGCCCTTAATATCGTATCGGCTTGCCTTGGAAATCAAAAAGGCATCTGTCAAATGGTCGATATGATTGGAAATCGTTTTGTTTGTATAACTCATCTGACGCTCACTGGCGAAGGTATTGGCAATCTTTGAAGGGTTGGTCGGCGCGCCGATTGCAGACGCAAGCACATCAACCAGAATGCCAATTTCATCCACATTTTGGATCTTGTTTCTTTCAATTACGTCCTTCAGATAAACATTTGCAAAGATATTTTTCAGGTAATCTGCCTTCTGTTGTTCGCTCTGTAAACCTACGACCTGCGGCAATCCTCCATGCGTGATCTCCCTGAGAAACATAATCTCATTATATTCATCTTTCGATTCAAATCCCATTGAAAGAGGCTACCGATGCAATCATCTCATCCTGCGGTTCTTTTGCATCCTCCAGCTTGATGATCTGCTGGGTCTTTCCCCGGACCAGGCCAGCATAATTCACCACTCGCGCCGTCCCTTGTATCTTACTGACCAGAATCATGATCGTCAAAAACAGGGCGATCAGGATCACTGTTAAAAGCATCATCAGCATTCTTACTATTTTAGAAATCTTACTGTCTTTACTTTTCATAACCACCTTCACTCCATATATCCTGTTATCTGATATTTCACATCTTCCATAACAGATTCTTATTTTATAATAATATCTCTGTTTTATACATTTTGCAATTTTCTCTTTGCTAATATGCTAGTACAAAGTCAGATACAAAAAACTTGCCACTGACAGCATCTCTTGCATACTATGGTATAAAAAATGTGGACTGGCACCTCTTTTTTCAGGAACCTGTCCACATTTTTATTTTCTTTTCCGTATATTCACCTGTTATATCTTATGCAGTCCGGAATCTATTTTTATATTCAACCTCGAATGATCCAAGTTCATATCCATGAACGCTTCCCTTTACCTCTCTGGATACAAGCTCTACTTTCTGTTCAAGATGTTCACTATATACTCTTGTTGTCAGAACTGTTTCCCCGTTATTAATGAATATCTCAATGGCTGATGTATCCGAAAAGATGGTAATATCCGAAAGCTCTTCCACCTTAGCAAAGCGCTGCTTTCTTCCACGTCCGCTTTCTCCCATCGATAAGGTAAAAAGCCCGTCCTTCCAGCTTATTGTAACATCTTCACGAAGCTTAAGCTCCAGATTTTTTGCTTCTTCCACGTCAAGTCTCAGTTCAAAACAGCAGTCCGCAGGCGCCCACTTTGTAAATGCTTCCAGCTCGCAGGTAAATGCATTTTTACGCAGATCTTTCATCTCCTTTAATGGATGCTGTAAGATCTTTCCATCTTTCCATTCCAGTTCTCTTGGCATGGTAAGTGCATGGATCCAGTCATATGCAACCGTTGCATCATTATCATAATCTGCATCCGGAATCCCCATCCAGCCAATCAGGATTCTTCTACCCGCTTCATCTGCAAATGTCTGTGTCGCATAGATGTCAAATCCTTTGTCAAATTCCTGAAATTTTCCAAAGCTGTATGATTTGTTCTTCAGGTCAAACTCTACCGGAAAATATCCACACTGGTACACATTCTGGTAATCATATCCCTTCTGATCTACTCCCTGTGGACAGCATGTCATAATCTGCTGGCCGTCAATCTCGAACAGATCCGGGCATTCCCACATATAACCAAATGGCTTTGCTGTCCGCACCGTATCGTACCATTTCCAGTGTTCCAGATCGTCGGAACAAAACAAAAGTGCACAGCCATAAGATTCCGCATCACGGCCTCCCTGGATCATATAATAACGGCCGTCTTTTTTATAGATTTTTGGATCTCTGACATGCTTGGACATATTCACCGGATAATCATCATTGGTCATTACAAGCTTCTTGTATGCAATATTCTTTCCATCCGGACTGAATACGTGAATCGTATTCTGTTCCCGTCCATTCATGATATAATCATAATCTTTATCCCAGAGTTTTACATTTCCTGTGTAAAAATAGTGAATTCCATTTTCACAGGTATAGGCTGATCCGCTATATACACCGTCTCTGTCCCATTCTTCGTCCGGATAAAGGAACGGCTCTTCTTCTTTATAATGAATCCAATCCTTTGTTGTGTAATGTCCCCAAAGCTTCGTTCCCCATCCGGCAAGAAATGGTGTATATTGGAAATAAATATGATTCACACCCTGAAATTCACACAGACCATTCGGATCATTCATCCAGCCTGTCGGCGGCATCATATGAAAGTGAAGTCTGTTTTTATCTTTTTTTACATTCTCCCTCATACTTTCATGCTTCGGATATTCTGTTAAATATGTCTCTTTGTTCATCTGTTCCTGTCCACCTTATCCTTACACGATTTCAGCCATCTTATCATTTTTTGCAATATGTTTTTCTTCTGTTTTGATGGTCTTTCCTTCCGGAAGCTCTGTGAAGATAACAAGAATCTCCGGAGAGTATCCATGCTTCTTCACCAGGTCGATGTCAAATCTGATAAGTGCTTCTTCTGCTGTTACTTCCTGTCTTTCTTTTACAAGTGTCTCAAATCCTTCACCGTTCATATTGACGGTATCTACCCCGCAGTGAATCAGGATCTCTGCTCCATCTGCAGTTGTAAGTCCGATTGCATGTCCGGTTGGATATACGAGTGATACGGTTGCCTTACATGGTGCCATAACGGTTCCGTCTTCCGGAAAGATAACGACACCGTCTCCAAGTACCTTGTTTGCAAATGTCGGATCTGTCGATGCTTCGATATCTTTTACTGTTCCCTCTGCTGCTGCATAGACTGCACCAGGCTCTTCTGTAATAACTGCCTTTGTTGTATCATTTTCTTTTGTATCGTTCTTTTTGTCATTTTTATTCTTATCCGGTGCTGACCACATTTTTCCAAAGATGACTGTACATACAAATCCAATCATAATCGCGATTGCATGTGCAATGATGTAGTTAATGTACCCGTGATGTGCCGGATTAGCAATTGCCATTCCAGGAAGTGCAGTTGTACCGAATCCAAGAGCAGTAAGCTTTGAATAGTATACATATGCACCTGCAACTGCACCACCGATACATCCACCGATCAGTGGAAACTTGTAACGTAAGTTTACTCCGAAGATTGCCGGTTCACTGATACCAAATAATGTCGAGCAGAAACTTGGAATACAAAGCTCTCTGGCTTTTAAGTTCTTCCAGTTCAGGGAAAGATAACCAAGTACCGCACCACTTTGTCCAAATAAAGCTACAGACATCAGTGGATTTAAAAAGTTTGTTCCTGTCGATGCAATAAGCTGTGCTTCTACCGCACCGATAATGTGATGAAGACCTGTGATAACTACGATCTGCTGAACTCCGGCAAATAACGCATACCCGAATGCTCCCAGATGTTCTGTACTCCACATCAGTCCGTCTGTGATTCCATTAGAAAGAATTCGTCCTGCCGGACCTACAAGTGTAAAAAGTAATACCGTAGAGATAAATACTGTCAGCATTGGTGCAACCAGAAGCTTGATTACATCCGGAATTACCTTATTGAAGAATTTATCCAGTTTTGCAACTACAAATCCCATCATAAGCGCGATGATGATTCCTCCCTGGAATCCTACCATCTCAATCTTCAGTCCGAACAGACGGATAACTTCTATATCAACGGTTCCCTGTGCAGCCTGGTAAGCATTGGCAAGAGAACTGTCTAACATGATTGCTCCGATTACCATACCAAGAACTGGATTCCCGCCAAATCTTTTTACGGCTGAATAGCATACTGCCATTGGAAGGATTGCAAAGATACCTGTAGACGCAAGACTTACCAGCCGGTTGATCGCATATAAGGTATCATGTGTCTTTACTACTTCAAGTCCGCCAAGGACGCTTGTAATTCCCATCAGAAGGGCTGCTGCAAGAAGTGCCGGCATGATTCCGATAAATACATCAGATAACGCTTTGATCACTGCCTGAAGTGGATTCTGCCTCTTCGCACTTTCTTCCTTCAGATCTCCCAGTGACATATTCTGTGTATTCGTATACTCGGCAAATACCTCATATACATCATTCACTGTTCCAGCTCCCAGGATCAGCTGTAACTGATTACCTGCTATGAACGCACCTTTTACTTTGTCGATATCTTCCAGTTTTTCAATATCTGCAAGATCATTATCTTTCAATACGATCCTGAGTCTGGTTGCACAGTGTGCTGTTCCCTGGATATTATCCATTCCACCAATATTGGCTACGATCTGTTTTGATATTTCCAGATACTCATTGTTCTTTCCCATTTCTCTTCTCCTTGTATTGTTTTGTTTTGGAACCGGTTCCGTTCCCATGTTTTTATTATATACATCAGCTTTTGTATGTCAACACAAAACGTCACTGCAATTTCATTTTTGGAAACGGTTCCAAAAATTGATATCTAAATTTGTCTATATTGCACAAAAGCAGGTCTGTCAAATTGACAGATCCGCCTGATTCTCAGTTCTCTTTTACACTTTTTCTTTCTATAATTTCATACGGGTTGACCTGAAGCGGGCTTACCGGCTTTCCTAAAATCATCTGGATCATCGACTCAGCACTGATCTCCCCCCAGTTCTTCCAGTCAAATTTTACCGTCGTAAGTGGCGGCTGTAACAGTTCTCCTGCTTCGTAATCGCCAAATCCTACCACGGATACTTCTTCCGGTATCCGTATACCTTTCTCTGACATTACTTTGTACACGCCAAATGCGATACGGTCTGTTGCGCATACGACTGCCGCCGGTGTCTTCATATGATCTACAAATTTCTGTACATTTTCAATTGCATTTTCATAAAAGAACGTTGTCTCTATGACTTCTTTTGGCTTTTTCTCACAGGACATAAGTCCATCGATCACTCCATGGCGTCGTTCTCCTCCTACTGCCGGGTCATCTTCAGGTACCCAGAGCATATAAATCTCCTTGAACTTACGTTGTCCGATATAATTACCCACCGCATATCCTGCATTGTAATCATCATTAATGACAGAATTCTCTCCCGGGAAGCGTTGTCCAAGAAACAGGATTGGAATTTTTAACTTCTTTACTGCTTCTTCGTATTCTTTTGTGCTTCCCGTCGCAAGAACCATAATTCCATCTACATTCATATTCTTCAGCCGTTCGATACAGCGTATTTCTTCTTCGATATCATTTTCCGTATGCATGATAAGAGGTGTATAATCATTTTTCTTAAGATAGGCAACGATTACTTCTACAAGTCTCGGTGTTGTTACCGAGTTAAATCCAGGTACCGTAAGTCCTATGATCCGGCTCTCTTTTGCATTCAGCCTTGCAAACAGATTCGGCTCATAATTATTTTCTTCGATGATTTTTTTTATCTTCTGGGCCGTTGCATCTTTGACGCTTCCCCCGTTCAGATATCTTGATACAGTACTTTTTGCTACACCGGACATCTGGGCTATATCATTTATTGTCAGTTTTTTTTCCAAATTATTTTCCCCCATAGCATCTATTTCGAACCTGCTTATAATACAGAGAACCTGCCAGTGACAGCTTCTTCCGGACACATGCCGATTCAAAATGTCTTAATATGTATTATACTCTTCTTTGAAATTTCCTGTCAAATTATCTCCTGTCCGAAATAGAGGATTCACACAAAGAACCTGCCAGTGACAGCTTATCTTGCATCCTATGGCAGCTAAAAAACCGGAATCCTGTTCGTGAATTCCGGTTTTTCTTCATTCTCTGACCATATACTAATGATTGATTAAATGATAAGGAGATGGGATACGATGAGAACAATATTTGCAGAATACAATCCACAACGAAACAGCATTGACATTTATACAAATGTTGGCTATATGCTTCGCATTGACTGCTGGGAAGCCGAAAAGGATTTAAAAACCACACCCGGATCAGACTGTGCATTGACTTCACTTGCAGTCGATGAACCACTTGAATATGCGAGATTATATCTTGAGGGCAATTTACAGATGTGGGTAGATACAGAAGATTCATTAGAGTTATAAAATGCAAGCAGCCTGTATGCTTCATTACACACAGGCTGCTTAATCAAATTTATTATAATTGATGAAAAATCGGTTGCATTTTGTCAAAAGTACAAAACTTTTTGAAACCAAGTGCTTTTAATTCCTGTTATGATACTGAGGATATCCCAGCAATACTTGCTATCCCTGATACCTTATTCTTTCAACCAGCGTTTCCTTTTTCAGATTACTGCTTAGAACGAGGGAAAGCACAATCTGCAACAGACCGACCAGCAAAATCATAGCAAGAATTGGTGTAATTGGAACATGATAGACATTCATTCCAAATATTCCATTATGTTTTGCATAGGAAAAAAGTGCATAGCCGAGTGGCAGACCAACGATAAGTGCTACGCATATGGTGCCAACCGTAAAAATCAGTCCCTGTAACTGCAGGCATAAATTTAATTGTTTATTTGTCATACCCACAGCCTGTAATACACCATATTCCTGCTTTTTTGTCGTAATATTCATGATCATGGTGTTTGCCATATTCATAAAACCGATGAGTCCTACAACCGCTATAAACAGATAACAGCCGAGCTTCATCATGCGGGCTGCGACTTCTGCATTTTGTAACTGCGCATGATAGGTATCCATTTTTATATGTGAAGATTTAGAAATCAAAGTATTCAGACTTTGTTCTACAGATGCCTCATCTTTTTTATCACAGTCCACCCACAGATAGCCATAGGCTGTTCCTCTCGGATTCATGGAACGGTATACACCTTCCGGAATGACAAGATAAGTGCCCGCACTTACAAAGGATCCCGCAATCTTTCCCTGATAGGTATAGGTTCCACTTCCATTCTCAAAGTCAAATGCAATGGATTCACCCGGAGCATATCCATCTTCTTCCATCCACATCAACCAACCAAAGAAAATTTCACCATTCTTTACCGCCTGATCATAGTCCATAGAGCCAATATCCCCGTCCTGGCACATAAAATCAAAATCATTTTTACTCACAATAGCAGCCGGAAATCTTGTTCCGTTCAGATTTACAGAGACAATCTCTCTCGTCATGACATCTGTCACGCCCGGAATGCTTTTGATTTCTTCAATCAGCGAATCATTCAATGGATCATCCGTCAGAATCGTATCCAGATTATTCTCCGGATATCTTTCATCGTACTCAGCAGAATAGTCAAGCTGCAGTTCAAATTGTCCATGATTAACGGAAAGACGTGCTTCATGCTCCGTATCAATATTTCCTACATAATTAGAGATAATCACAAACAATGCGCAGGAAAGCCCCAGTGTGAGGATGGTACCAATGGTTCTTTTTGGATTACCCGTTATATTTGCCATTGCCATAGAAAACACGGTGACATTTTTTCTGCCATTTCGTTTTCCTTTTTTGTGTGTTTCTGCATTTTCTAAATACCGTGTTGCTTCGATAGGTGAAATCCGTGAAACAATTTTCATTGGTTTGCGCAGTGCCAAAGCAACAGTAAGAAATGATACGAAAATACATAGAAGTATAACAGGCAGGGAAAACAGTGGCACCTGCTGATTTTGGACTCCCATAGAGCCAGTTTGGGTTGATACAAGGTTTCCCTGTTCTACCAGCCAGTTAAAACCGCATTTTGCAATCAGAAAACCAAGAAGCAACCCAACCGGTATGGAAGAAATTGTCAAAAACATACCCTCTCTGAAGATCAGTTGTTTCATCTGCTTTTTTGTCGCTCCCAGAGCCTTGATTTTTCCATACTCCTGTATCTTGTTGACAATACCGACCTGAAAAATATTATAAATGACCACAACAGAGAAAAGTACAATTGCAAGAATCAGAATTCCACATACCGCAATCGTTTCATAACTCGGCTGCAAGATCCATTGCAAATAGAGATCATTGACTATAACGTTTTTTTCTTCGATTCCACAAGATGCTGCAATCTGCTTTATAACCGGTTCAATATTATTCATAGATACATTTGCAGAATCATTTAAAGTAAAATAAATATTATACTGTCTGTCATTCTCTGCGACGTGCTCATCATAAAACTCCTGTGACCCGAAAGCAACATAAGATGCCTCGATGGTATACTCATCCCGGTCATATAGGATTCCGCTGACAACAAACTCTTCCGGCTTATATTCTGACCGCATCCCTGCACGGTAATCCAGTGTAACCGTATCTCCGACCTTTACATCATCATATCCCATTGCACGAAAAAAAGCTCTTCCGGCGGCAATTTCCTGCATTTTTTCCGGATACTTTCCTTCCTTTAACTCATATTCCTTATTATAGGGAAGCATTTTTCTTGCAGTCTCATCCATGCAGACAAACCCGCCATTTTCATTGCCTTTTATGATGCCTTCTGTACACATAATTCCTATTGCATCTATTTCTGCACGGCGGCTTACTTCCTTTAACTGCGAGGCATCTGCTGCGACAAACAGGCCATAATTGCTTCCATATGAGCCTGCCGCCTGACTTTTCTGCAAACGTATCATTCCATTTCCCACAGTACTGATAATCACAAGCAGCATCGTAGTCAGACATATGGACATCATAATCAGTATACTTCTTGTCTTGTTCTTTTTGTCATTGCTATATGCAATCCTGCTTATTGTCTTCATCTGAAATCCACCACCTGTCCGTCCTCAATCACCAGAATACGGTCAGCGACCTGTGCAATTTCGTCATCATGGGTAATCATTACAATTGTCTGTCCATATTTTTTTGCTGTCATCTTAAGCAGGGCGATTACCTCATCACTGGTCTTAGAATCAAGATTTCCTGTCGGCTCATCTGCAAATATAATTTCCGGACGATTCACCAGTGCTCTTGCAATTGCTACTCTCTGCTGCTGTCCTCCGGATAACTGATTTGGCAGATTATAAATCCGGTTTTCAATCCCCAGAGTTGCAATAATATCATTTACATACGCTTCATCCACTTTTCTTCCATCCAGCCCCAGTGGCAGTACAATATTTTCCCAGACATTAACAGATGAAACCAGATTAAATGCCTGAAAAACAAATCCGATTTTTCTTCTGCGGAAAACAGCAAGGGCATCTTCCTTCATCCTGTATAAATCTTTCCCGGCTAAAGTAACACTGCCTTTTGTAGGGGTGTCAAGCCCTCCAAGCATATGAAGTAATGTACTTTTACCGGAACCTGACTTTCCGACAATTGCGACAAATTCTCCCTGCTCAATCTGAATGTCCACCTGATTGACCGCTTTGACCTGATTCTCACCCGCGCCATAAAATTTACAAAGCTGCCTGGTTTCTAATATCACACTCATGTGTTGCCTCCTTTTTCATTCTGTAAAGCGTACCTTTTCAGCACGCTTTCTTTGCCTGTTTATAGTCATTTTTCATCCTACATCCAAATTGTATCAGGACAATCTTTCATTTCACTTTCAAAAAACGAGCAGAAGTCTTACAGAATTGTAAGATTTCTGCTCACTTAAAATTTAACCAACATATGGTAATTGAATCACAAACGTGCTTCCTTTTTTCTTTTTGCCGGAGGTTACCGTAATCGTACCTGCGTGTTTTTCGATAATTTCTCTCGATAGAAAAAGTCCGATTCCTGTACCACTCTTTTCCATGACCTCCTTGGAACTTCCTCTGTAAAATCGTTGAAAAATTTTGTGATACTCATTCTGCGGAATACCAATTCCCTGATCCTCAATTTCCATTCTTACAAGATCGTTTCTTTTTTGTAACCGGATAAATATTTTTGAACCATCCGGGCTGTACTTGATTGCATTATCCAGAACGTTGATCACAGCTTCACCAAGCCATCTTTTATCCTGCATAACCATGCATGTTTCCAGCTCTTTTGCATAGTCAAAAACGAATTCCATTTCTTTCTCATCCGCTTTTGGATAAGTACAGTTCACAGCAGATATGACAGTATCCATAAGCGGAAGTTTTTTCTTATTAATCTGAATCAGTCCAGTTTCCATCTTGGATATTTCAAGAAGCGACTGCAATAATGTCTCCAGTCCATCCAGAGCACTCCGACAACGGATACGAAACTCCTCCTGTTCTGTGGCACTTAAGTCATTCTGCATCAGCACACTAAAACATGTATCCAAAGCTGCAACCGGTGTCTTTAACTGGTGAGAAATATCAGAAACCATTTCTTTCGTGCTCTCTTTTTCTGCCCGTGCTTCTTCCTTTAGCAACTGAATATGATGTCCGATTGCTTCAAGCTGGTCATTCAATTTTTCCAGTTCTGCATGATTTTCCGTTTTCAGTAAAGCATCAAATTTATTTTCACGGAATCTGATCAGAATTTCTTCCAACTGGTCTAAAATTTTCTGATGACACGCATCTTCTTTTTTCTTCCAATAAAGTAAAAAAGTCAAAAGAAGCACGCATATCACAGTGCTTACAGCACCGGTCACCATAACCTGATGCCGGAATTGCGAATAAAATGCATTCCCTTTATTCCCCCAGTATCCATATTGCTCCAATAATCGCCTTCCCTGTTCGTTCGTTTCAATATCCTTATCCTTAAGCAATTCCGAAACAGCATCCAGCCCGGAAAATTCTTCCTTTGCAGCAATCTCTGTCATAAGATTCATTTTATATTTATAATCTTCATAAAACACATACGTGGTAAAGCAATTTAATATTGCAAACAATAATATGACAGGTAATACCAAGGAGAGCACTACTGTAATCTTCTTGCGATATCTCTTTGTCACTGCCTTACCTCCTGATTCCATATATACCCAAGACCTCTGATATTCTTTATATAGACCGGTGCAGCCGGATTGTCTTCGATTTTCTCACGGAGTCTTCTGATATTGACAGCGATTGTATTTTCATCCACAAAATCCCCTTCCAGATCAAACACATTTTCCAATATTTGTGTTTTTGAAAGAATCTTTTTCGGATTCTGAAGAAAAAAAGTCAGCATTTTCAACTCCGTTTTTGTCAGACTGATTTCACGACTCTTTATCAGGACTTTCATTTCTCCTGCGATAAATACGATATCTCCCGAAATCATCTTTCCGGCTTCCGTTTTCTCCTGTCTGCGGCGGAAATGTGCTTCTATTTTCAAAAGAAGTACCGAAAGACTAAACGGCTTTGTAATATAATCATCTGCCCCTGCTTCATATCCCATGACCTGATCCATCTCCTGATCTAGTGCTGTAAGACAAATAATGTATGTATTATAATTGCATCTCATCCACCTTACAAATTCCAGTCCATTCCCATCCGGAAGATTCACATCACAAATGGTAACATCCACATTATTATCACTTGCAATTCTTTTCGCTTTTTTCACTGATTCTGCTGAAAAAACCTCATATCCGGATTTTTTCAGTGAAAATGTAATTCCACGATTTAAATTTTCATCATCTTCAACCACGAGTATACCTGGCATAGCATCTGCACCTCTCTTTATTAACTATTCATCTTAAAATGCTTCAATGCCTCCACATGCGGTATCATTATTTCAGACCTCAACATCCCGCGAACCCGCATAAACACTTGCTTTTTACACTCTTTGTTATTTTGCCATGTTTAATCAATGCTACTGTCTAAATTTGGCGTACAGACCGTTTGAATTGACTGACGTGTGACGGGTGCGCCGATATTTTCTAGCACCATTATAATGCAAAAACAGTGCAAATACTGCTGTCGGATTTGGTAATATATCGGTCCGCAGATTTGTTTTGAGCAGTTTTATGAAGGGAGTTAACACCCTCAGTGTCCGCTTTTGCAGTTTCAATGTCCACTTTACGTTTCAATAACATTCTAAAAATTCTTCCAACAACGCTCTTTTAAGAATGCGCCAATGACCTCTAATGGCTCACCTTCATAATATTGCACCAATAACTTCTTAAATTCCGGTACATCCTTTTCCGGTATAACTAAAAATCCCATACCTTGTGCAATCAGATAATGATTGGCAAAAATAACCGATGCTCGCTTATTTCCATCTTTGAACACCTGCGTTTTCATACAGTACATACATAACTCAATCGCTATCTCTATTGGCTCTTTATCCTGACTTCTAATTTCATCTATTCGCTCGATAACCACTGTTTCAATAGGTAATGGTGGTACATAGCTTGTTCCGCCTATCTGCACAGGAATACCACGAATACGACCTCCATCATAAAAGAAACCTTCATTAACCAACTTTGCAATATGACAAAGCATATGATAATTACTTTCACTCTGAATCACATCTCTATCTAAGATAAATTCCCAGGCGTGTTTCAAATTAAGAATCTTCTGCACATCCGTAGCCGATACCCCATGGACTTGTCCATTCTCGATAATATCCTCCGTTTGCGGAAATGTCGTTGCGACACCTTCTAACACTGCCTGATCATAAATGTTCGCTTTCAAATTTGCTCTGGCAAAATCCAAATTTTGTAATACTCTCGCTGAAAGTTCTTTATCTTCGTAACCAAGTGCCGCTAAATCTTTATTGATTTTACGAATGGCTTTATTTAAATCTTTGCGTTCCTTGGCATTACGCAAAAGCAACTGATATAATTCATCTGAATATACGTCTACATAAGTAGAGGTCAATTTACCTGCTACTCGCTTACGCATATACAAGTATTTTGAACCATTTGATTCCTTAATTTCCGGATTTCCATCATATGGCATCAGATTAAGCCTCGCCTGTATATCCGCTTTTTGCTGTAATAATTCTTGAATTTCTGAATAATTTGCTCCCATTCATTTCACCTCTCTCTTTTTAGGGAACTTTTATGCTATATATTATATTAAAAAGTTCCCTAATTATCAAGAATTATTTAGGGAACTTTTTGACATGTTGTTTGTCGCAAAAGTTCCCTATTATTAAATTTAGTGCACCAAAAGGATTGCTATACAAATAAACATAACAAAAAATTTAACCTTACCGCATTACTTCTTAATATCTTGTGCTTTTAGTAATCTGATTTGATGCTAGAATATAAATAGTACAAGCCAAAATGAGAAATTCCAAATACATATTA
>OJSQ01002650.1_pt1 | contig 14729 bp, 10 predicted proteins | sample 1599551 | NCBI WGS metagenome assembly OJSQ01 (sample SAMN04168659, study PRJEB22393) | human gut metagenome | biome: human gut microbiome; feature: stool | host: Homo sapiens | collected 2014-05-12
TGCGGTACGACACGTTGGGCACGGTCGTGATGACGTCCATGTCGAATTCGCGGTAGAGGCGCTCCTGAATGATCTCCATGTGGAGCAGTCCGAGGAATCCGCAGCGGAATCCGAATCCCAGCGCCAGCGAGCTCTCCGGCTCGAATGTCAGCGACGCGTCGTTCAGCTGGAGTTTCTCCAGCGACGCGCGCAGGTCTTCGTACTGGTCGGCTTCGACGGGATAGACGCCCGCGAAGACCATCGGTTTCACGTCCTCGAATCCGGCGATCGCTTCCCGCGCGGGGTTCGTCACCGTCGTAATCGTGTCGCCGACCTTCACGTCCGACGAGGTCTTGATGCCTGAGCAGATATACCCCACGTCTCCGGCCTTGATCTCGTCGCGGGGCTGCATCTTGAGTTTCAGCACGCCCACCTCGTCGGCGTCGTACTGACTGCCCGTGTTGAAGAACTTCACGTGCTCGCCTTTGCGGATCCGGCCGTTGAAGACGCGGTAATAGGCGATGATGCCGCGGAACGGATTGAACACCGAGTCGAAGATCAGCGCCTGCAGCGGTGCGTTCTCGTCGCCCTCAGGCGCCGGGATGCGCTGTACGATCGCTTCGAGCACCTCCTCGACGCCCAGCCCCGTCTTGCCCGACGCCAGCAGGATGTCCTCGTCCTTGCAGCCGATCAGGTCGATCACCTGATCCTTCACCTCGTCGATCATGGCCGAATCCATGTCGATCTTGTTCAGTACGGGGATGATTTCGAGGTCGTGCCCCACGGCCAGGTAGAGGTTCGATATGGTCTGCGCCTGAATGCCCTGCGTGGCGTCCACCACCAGCAGCGCGCCTTCGCACGAGGCGATGGCGCGCGAAACTTCGTACGAGAAGTCCACGTGTCCCGGAGTGTCGATCAGGTTGAGCGTATACAGCTGTCCGTCGCGGGCCTTGTATTCCATCTGGATCGCGTGGCTCTTGATGGTGATGCCCTTTTCGCGTTCGAGGTCCATATCGTCGAGCACCTGCGCCTGCATTTCGCGCTGGTTCAGGGTGTTGGTTTTTTCCAACAGACGGTCCGCCAATGTGCTCTTACCGTGGTCGATGTGGGCTATGATGCAAAAATTGCGTATGTTCTTCATATATTCGTCTAAAAATGTGTGCAAATATACGAATTATTTTGGATTTCCGGGGATGCGTCCGCCCTGCCCCGCCGGAAAATCGTGCGATCCTGATTTTCCCCTTTCGTCGCGCCGGTACCGTCCCGCTTTTCCGGCCCGTCCCGGCAATCAGCGATCCCTTTTGCGATTGCCCTCGGCTTTCGCTATCTTTGCAGCCGCAAACATCGTTTCCGCATGAATACCGTATCGAAATACCTTTCGCTGGTGAAGTTCGCCCATACGATCTTCGCCATGCCTTTCGCCGCCGTCGGCTTCGTCTACGCCTATGCGACGCTGCCTGCCGGGGCGCACGACGCGGCGTGGTGGCTCACGCGCGCGGTGCAGGTCCTGCTCTGCATGGTCTTCGCCCGCAATACGGCCATGGGCTTCAACCGCTGGGCCGACCGTCGCATCGACGCCGAAAACCCCCGCACCGCGGGCCGCGAAATCCCCGCCGGCGTGATTCCGGCCCGGCATGCCCTCCGCTTCGTGGCGGTCAATGCCCTGCTGTTCATCGCCGCCGCTTCGACGATCAACCTGCTGACGGCCCTGCTGTCACCCGTGGCGCTGTTCATCATCCTGTTTTACAGCTACTGCAAACGCTTTACCGCGCTGGCCCATCTGGTGCTGGGGCTTTCGCTCGGCATCGCGCCCGTCGGGGCCTATATCGCCGTCACGGGGCGTATCGCCCTCGAACCCTGCATCCTCTCGCTGCTGGTGATGACGTGGTGCGGCGGCTTCGACATCATCTACGCCCTGCAGGACGCCGCCTTCGACCGCGAAAGGGGCCTGCACTCCATTCCCGCGCGCTTTTCGGCCCGCACGGCGCTGGCGTTGAGCTGCGGCCTGCACGCCGTGAGCGTCGCCGCCCTGTTGTGGTTCGCCTCCTGCTGCCCCGGTTCGGCGTGGTTCCGGACCGGAGCCGGGATTTTCACGGGCCTGCTGGTGCTCGAACATCTGCTCGTGACGCCCTCGCGCCAGCGCAATATCGGCATCGCTTTCGGCACGCTCAACGGCCTTGCGAGCCTCACGCTGGCCGCCGGAATAATCGCGGATTTGCTCAAATAAACCAAATAGCTTATATTTGCAGCTTCAATCAGGTAAAAGTTAGGATAAAATGCTGAGCAGACAAATCGCACAAAAGCTTCGGGGCTACGAAACCCCTTTCTATCTCTATGATACGGCGCTGTTGCGCCAGACCCTCGAAAGCGTCGTCTACGAGTCGAAGAAATACGGCTACAAGGTCCACTACGCCATCAAGGCCAACTACGACGACCATCTGCTGGCGGTCATCCGCGAATACGGGCTGGGCATCGACTGCGCCTCGGGCAACGAGCTGCGCAAGGCCGTCGAGGCCGGATTCGACCCCAAGGGCATCGTCTATGCGGGCGTGGGCAAACGCGACAAGGAGCTGAAATACGCCATCGAGCAGAACATTCTGGCCATCAACTGCGAGTCGATTCAGGAGCTGGAGCTGGTCGACGCCCTTTCGGCCGAGGCGGGCAAGGTGACCGACATCGCGCTGCGCATCAACCCCGACATCGACCCCAAGACCAACCACTGCATCGACACGGGCCAGGCGGACAGCAAGTTCGGCATCTCCTACGAGGAAGTGCTTGAGCACGCCGCGGAGATCCGGTCGCTCAAAAACGTCAACATCATCGGACTGCACCTGCACATCGGATCGCAGATCCGCGAGCTGCATGTCTTCGAGAACATGTGCAACAAGGTCAACGTCATCGTCGAGAACCTCGAAAAACTGGGCTGCAAGTTCCGTTTCGTCGACGTGGGCGGCGGTCTGGGCGTCAACTACGACGTTCCCGAGAACGAGCCGATCCCCAACTTCGCGTCGCTGTTCTCGATCGTCCACAACCACCTGCGCATCGGCGACCGCGAGGTGCACTTCGAGTTCGGGCGTTCGATCGTCGCCGAATGCGGCGAGCTGATCACGACGGTGCTGTTCAACAAGACCACCGCCACGGGCCGCAAGCTGGTGATCGTCGACGCTTCGATGACCGAGCTGGTCCGCCCGGCGATGTACGGTTCGTACCACAACATCGAGAACATCACGGCCAAGGACGACGAGGTGCGCGAGAAATACACGGTTGTCGGCACAGCCTGCGAATCGACGGACGTTTTCGACGAGAACGTCACCCTGCGCCGCACGCACCGGGGCGACCTGCTGACCATCAAGTCGGCCGGGGCCTACGGCATGTCGATGGCTTCGCGCTACAACCTCCATGATCTTCCCGGCGCCGTTTACAGCGACGAAATCAAATAGATAAAGGCGGCTCCGGCCGCCTTTCCTCATCGCTATGTGGCTCACTTTGGCATTCACCTCGGCGGCGCTGCTCGGCTTCTACGATGCGGCCAAGAAAAAGGCCCTCACCGGCAACGCCGTGCTGCCCGTGCTGTTGCTCAACACGCTCTTTTCGACGCTGTTCTTCCTGCCCGCGATCCTCTCGGCGGAGTTCGGCCTCGGATGGTTCGACCATACCCTGCTGGCGACGGCTTCCGGCACGTGGGAGGCCCACGCCCTGGTCGTTCTGAAATCGGCCATCGTGCTCACTTCGTGGATTTTCGGTTACTTCGGCATGAAGCACCTCCCGATCACCATCGTCGGGCCGATCAACGCCACGCGCCCCGTTATGGTGCTCGTCGGGGCGTTCGTGATCTTCGGCGAGCGTCTCAACGCCTACCAGTGGACCGGCGTTGCGCTGGCCCTCGTGTCGCTCTTCCTGCTGAGCCGTTCGAGCCGCCGCGAAGGGGTCGTCTTCACCCATAACCTCTGGATTCTGTTCATCGCCCTGGCGGCCGTGACGGGCGCCGTCAGCGGGCTGTACGACAAATATATCATGGCGCGCCTCGACCCGGTTTTCGTGCAGAGCTGGTATAACCTCTACCAGCTCGGGATGATGTCCGTCGTGGTCGGCATCCTCTGGTGGCCCCGGCGGCACGCCACCACCCCGTTTCATTGGAGCTGGGCCATTCCGCTGATCTCGGTGTTCCTTTCGCTGGCCGACTTCGCCTACCTGTTCGCCCTGCGCGATCCGGACGCCATGATCTCCGTGGTCTCGATGGTCCGCCGCGGCTCGGTCGTGGTGTCGTTTCTCTGCGGCGCGGTGCTGTTCCGCGAGCGCAACCTGCGCTCGAAGGCCGTCGACCTGGCCTTTATCCTCGTCGGCATGTTCTTCCTCTGGCTCGGTTCCCGCCCCGCTTAAGAAGCGGGTTTTAGGGGGCGATGGAATGTCCCTCTGGTCTCCCGCCCCGTTCTGCGCCGCCCGCTTAAGAAGCGGGTTTTAGGGGGCGATGGAATGTCTCTCTGGTCTCCCGCCCCGTTCTGCACCTCCGGCGCAAAACAAAAAGCGAGACCCGAAAGTCTCGCTTCTCCTATTTTGAGCGCAGCTTCAGATAAGATGCTCCAACTGGTTGATCGTCTTGCGGATCTCCTCGTCGCTCGGCGAGAAGTCCTTCAACGCTCCGGCCAGATACTGCTCGTAGGCGTAGAGGTCGATCACGCCGTTGCCCGAGAGGTTGAACAGAATGGTTTTCGACACGCCTTCCTCCTTGGCTTTCAGCGCTTCGCGGATCGTCGCGGCGATGGCGTGCGTCGACTCCGGAGCCGGGATGATGCCTTCGGTCTGGGCGAACAGAACGCCTGCGGCGAGGGTCTCGACCTGCGGCATCGACTGCGCCTCGATCAGCCCGTCCTTCATCAGCTGGCTGACGATCGAGCCGGCTCCGTGGTAGCGCAATCCCCCGGCGTGAATGTCCGACGGCTGAAAATCGTGGCCCAGCGTGTACATCGGGATCAGGGGCGTGAATCCCGCCACGTCGCCGAAGTCGTACTGGAATTCGCCGCGGGTGAGTTTCGGGCATCCTTCAGGCTCCACGGCGATCACGCGTATCTTCTTCCCCTCGGCGAAATTCTTCCGCAGGAACGGGAAGCCGATGCCCGCGAAGTTGCTGCCGCCTCCGAAACATCCGATCACCATGTCCGGCTCGGCGTCGGCCATCTCCATCTGCGTCACGGCCTCCTGGCCGATGACCGTCTGGTGCAGAACCACATGGTTCAGCACGCTTCCCAGGCAGTAGCGCGTGTCTTCCGGACGGCGCAAAGCCATCTCCACGGCCTCGGAAATGGCCAGCCCGAGGCTTCCCGAACAGTGCGGATCGCGCTCCAGCGCCGCACGGCCCGATTCGGTCAGCGTCGAGGGCGACGCCACGCACTCCGCGCCCCACGTGTTCATCATCAGGCGGCGGTAGGGCTTCTGGTCGTAGCTGACCTTGACCATGAATACCTGGAGGTCGATGCCGAAGTGCTTGGCCGCGAAGGCGATCGACGCGCCCCACTGTCCGGCGCCGGTCTCGGTGGTCAGGTGCTTGATGCCCTGTTTGTAGTTGTAGTAGGCCTGCGGCACGGCGGTGTTGGGTTTGTGCGAACCCGCGGGCGACACGCTTTCGTTCTTGAAAAAGATCTTCGCGGGCGTTCCGAGGGCCTTTTCCAGCCCCGTCGCGCGCACGAGCGGCGTCGGGCGCCATATCCTGTAAATCTCCTGCACCTCCTCGGGAATGTCGATGTAGCGCTCGGTCGACATCTCCTGGTCGATCAGTTCCTCGGCGAAGATCGCCGACATCTGCTCCTTCGTGACGGGCTTTTTCGTTCCGGGGTGCAGCGGCGGGAGCGGTTTGTTGGGCATGTCGGCTACGATGTTGTACCATTGCGTGGGCATCTGTTTTTCGGTGAGGCAGAATTTTTTCGTTTCCATAATGGGTATCGGTTTTTGAATTTGAAATGTGCAAAAGAAAAAGCCCGCTGCTTACTTTTCGTAAACAACGGGCTTGTGTATTTTTCGGGATTCAACTATACACGCGCGGTTCCGCACTCATTGTTCACGAGAGTCAACGAGCGCCACCACCATGCCTGTATGTTGAAATTGCGGATCATCTTTCAGTTTTGTTTCTGCAAATATATGCGGTCGGTTCGTAAAATGCAAATTTTTTACGAATTATTTTCGACACCTATATATGTAAGGAATTTTTACCGTACTTTGCGGAAAAATTTATATTTTTGCATGATTATCCGCAAATTCAAAACTTAACGATATGAATATTTCGTATAACTGGCTCAAACGTTATATCGCGACCGATCTTCCGGCCGAAAAGATCGCTGAAATCCTGACGGACATCGGCCTCGAAGTCGAAGGCTTCGAGAAGATCGAAACCGTGAAAGGCGGCCTTCGGGGCGTTGTCGTCGGCGAGGTTGTGACCTGTGCCGATCACCCCGATTCGGACCACCTGCACGTCACCGCGGTGGACGTGGGAGCCGCCGAGCCGTTGCAGATCGTCTGCGGCGCCGCGAACTGCCGGGCCGGATTGAAAGTCCTCTGCGCCACGGTCGGCGCGGTGCTCTACCCCGACGGCGGCGACGAGGAGTTCAAGATCAAACGTTCGAAGATCCGCGGCGTGGAGTCGCTCGGAATGCTCTGCGCCGAGGACGAGCTGGGCATCGGGTCTTCGCACGACGGCATCATGGAGCTTCCGGCCGACGCCCCCGTGGGCATGGAGGCCAGGGAATACCTGCATGTCGAGGACGACTACCTGATCGAGATCGGACTCACGCCCAACCGTGTGGACGCCGCTTCGCACATCGGCGTGGCGCGCGATCTGGCCGCTTACCTGAAGAGCCGCGGCGAAAATGCCGAAGTGAAACTGCCCGATGTTTCGGCCTTCGCTCCCGACAATCACGACCTGGAGGTGGCGGTCCGCGTCGAAAATCCCGAGGCCGCGCCCCGCTATGCCGGCGTTACGGTCACGGGCTGCAAGATCGGTCCGTCGCCCGAGTGGATGCAGAACTGCCTGCGCGCCGCGGGCATCAATCCCAAGAACAATCTGGTCGACATCACCAATTTCGTGTTGTTCGAGCTGGGCCAGCCCCTGCACGCCTTCGACGCCGCGAAGATCGAGGGCCGCGAAGTCGTGGTCCGCACCTGCGCCGAGGGCACGCCCTTCGTGACGCTGGACGGCGTGGAGCGCAAACTCACGGACAAGGACCTGATGATCTGCTCGGCCGAGCGTCCCATGTGCATCGCCGGCGTCTTCGGCGGACTGGACTCGGGCGTGAGCGACACCACGACCGACGTATTTATCGAGAGCGCCTATTTCAACCCCGTGTGGGTACGCAAGACGGCCAAGCGTTTCGGCCTGAATACCGACTCTTCGTTCCGCTTCGAGCGCGGCATCGACCCCAACATGCAGGTCTACGCCGCCAAGCGCGCCGCCCTGCTGATGAAGGAGCTGGCCGGGGGTACGATCTCCAGCGGCATCACGGACATCTATCCGGAGCCGATCGGGGATTTCGTCTTCGACATCTCGTTGGCAAGGGTCAACGCGCTGATCGGCAAGGAGATTCCCGAAACGGTCGTCCGCACGATCATCGCGGCGCTGGAGGTGAAGATCCTCGCCGAGAAAGACGGCGTGCTGACGGTCGCCGTGCCGCCCTACCGTGTCGACGTGCAGCGCGAAGCCGACCTCGTGGAGGACATCCTGCGCATCTACGGCTACAACAACGTCGAAATCCCCACGCAGGTCCGTTCGACGCTTTCCTATGCGCCGAAACCCGACCGCAACCGTCTGATGAACCTCGCGGCCGATTTCCTCACGGCCAACGGGTTTACCGAGATCATGTCCAACTCGCTGACGAAAGCCGCCTATTACGAGGGCCTGACCTCCTGCCCCGCCGAGCGTTGCGTGCGCATTCTCAACCCGTTGAGCGCCGACCTGAACGTGATGCGCCAGACGCTGCTGTTCAACATGCTGGAGGCCGTCGGTCTGAACGCCAACCGCCGCAACGGCGATCTCTGCCTCTACGAGTTCGGCAACTGCTATTTCTACGACGAGTCGAAGCGCACGGACGAAAACCGCCTGGCGGCCTACTCCGAGGAGTACCGCCTCGCCATCGCCGTCACGGGCGTCTCGACGCCGCAGTCGTGGAATGCGAAGCCCGTGAAGGCGTCGTTCTTCACCCTGCGCGCAGTCGCCGAAAAACTGCTCCGCCGCTTCGGCATCGACATCTACGCGCTGAAGGCCGAGGCGCTCGAAAGCGATCTTTTCAGCGAGGGCCTCACGCTGTCGCTCAATGGCAAACAGTTGTTGCAGATCGGCTCCGTGGCCGCCGCAATCCGCCGCCGTACCGATGTCAAGCAGGATGTATACTATCTGGAGATGAATTTCGAGGCCCTTGCGAAATCCACGAAGAAGCTGAAGATCGCCGCCGGGGAACTGTCGAAATTCCCCGAGGTCAGACGCGATCTGGCGCTGCTGGTGGACAAGTCCGTGACCTTCTCCTCGCTGCGCGACGCAGCCTTCGCCGCCGAGCGCAAGCTGCTGAAAAGCGTCTCGCTGTTCGATGTCTACGAGGGCGATAAGCTTCCCGAGGGCAAGAAGTCCTACGCTTTGAGCTTCATTCTGGAGGACAAGACCCGTACGCTGGACGAGCGGACCATCGAGCGTGTGATGGCGAACCTCACCCGGCAGTTCGAGCAGAAATGCGGCGCGCAGGTCCGGGCCTGACGAAATTTCAGCAACCGAAAGACCGCCCGGCCCCATCGGAGCCGGGCGGTCTTCCTTAAAATACGCCGATGCGACGATTTTCCAGAATATTTGCGTGGACGACCCTGTTCTTCGTTGCGGGAGCCGTGCTGTTCTTTACCAAAGCCGCCGCGCTTCCCTATAAGGTCGCCTGGCCCGTCCTGCTGCTGTCCCTGGCGACCTTCCTGTCGCGGCGCCGGGAACTGCTCCCGTTCGGGTTCGCCTTCCTGTTTTCCGCCGCCGGGGATGCCGTGGGCGCCAGGGGGCTGTTCATTCCCCAGATGGCCTTCTTCGCGCTGGCGCATGTCGCCTATGTGTGCTGGTTCCTGCCCCGGGCGCGGCGCAGGCTCCGTGCGGCTTCGCTAGCCGTCACCGTCCCGCTGCTCGTCTTCCTTTTCGCCGCCATCGTCCCCGAGGCCCCGTTTCCGGCCGAACGCATCGGCGTCGCCGTCTACGGGCTGGTCATCGCCGCAATGCTTTATAGCGCGCTCCAGTACGACGGGGCATGCGCCGCCGGATTCAGGTGTGCGGCCCTGCTGTTCGTCTTTTCCGACGCGGTGATCGCCTGGAACCGCTTCATCGGACCGGTTCCGGCCCGGACCTGGATCGTTATGATCACCTACTACCTCGCGCAATACCTCTTTTTCCGCTTCGCCTTCAAAACCGCAGCCCGGAACTGACGCTTACAGCGCCGGTTTCACCTGCGGCGGCTGGATTGTGACGTAGGGCGTGCCGTTGTCGTCGCACGTCGAGACGATCCGCACGGCCTTCACCGGACGCCCGGGGCGCAGCGTGATGCTTCCCATCTCCAACTCTCCCGCCCGCTCGAACGTCGCGCCGTCGTACGACACTTCGGCGTAACCCGTCGTCACGATCGTCTTCGGCAGCTGGCGGTTTCCCGTCTGCAAATACATTTCGCGGCACCTCACCGGCTCGCTGAACGTGTAGCGTATCCAATCCTGCTGCCGGCAGGCGCGGCGCGTACGCGAAAGGCCCTTGTAGCTCTCGGCGTTGGCATAGGGGAACTTCGCGCTCTCGCCCATCGAGGTCGTGATCGCCACGGCGGGCGTAATGGTCCGCCAGCGGGACTTGTCGGCCACGTAGGGGCTGCGGGCGGTGCCGTAGCGCGAATAGAAGCGGTAGAGATGCGGTTTCCCAGTGCGGACCGGAGCCGTGTAAGGGTGTTCTTCCGGAGAGCCGTCCATAAGGTAGTAAATCGCGGAGCCGTCGTCCGCCGAAGCGGTGAACGCGCCGTCGCCGTAGCCGACCTTCGGCGGGAAGAGCCGGAACCGGATGCCCATGGCCGCCATCCGGTCGTAATGTTTTCCTTTCAACTCCTCGTAATAGGCGTCCCACCCTTCGGCGTTGCCGCTCCAGGCGATGCGTGCGAGGGCGCAGACGCGCGGAAAGAGCATATAGTCGAGGTAGTCGGGCTTTTCCGGCTCGTGCGAGACGTAGGCTTCGCTGAAAAACGCCCCCTGCAACCCCTCGACGTTGCGCATCTGTTCGGGGCTGAACTCCGTGAAGCCGAAGCCGTAGACCTTTTTGGCGTCGAAGATCGCCGCCCAGTCGTGCCCGTCCTCGCGGGGCGACTGGCGCATGTCGAAATAGAAGTACTGGCCCGGCATCACGACGGTGCGGTAACCCTTCGCCGTGGCGTCGAGACAGGCCTTGACGCTCTCCCAGCCGTGCACGCGGCACTCCCGGGCGAAGGCTCCCGTGCGCACGGCCTCGTTCCACACGGCGGGCCGTTTGCCGTGCGAACGGAGGATTGCGGCCATGCGCTCCATGAAGAGGTCCTCCAGCCGGTGCGGGTCGGTCATCCCCTCCCGTTTCATCAGCGCCCGGCAGTCGGGACACCGCTCCCACTGCGACATGTCGACCTCGTCGCCGCCCACGTGGATGTACTCCGAGGGGAACAGCTCGCACAGTTCGCCCAGAATGTCGCCCAGCAGCGCGTAATTCTCCTCCCGGGCCACGCACCATGCCGAACGGTAGTCGTAACCGTTGGTTGACACGGTGTCGGGCGGATAGTTGCAGCGGATTTCGGGATGCACCGACGCGATGTTGCGGCTGTGGCCCGGCAGGTCGATTTCGGGAATGATCTCGATATTCCGCAGGGCGGCGTAACGGATCAGCTCGCGCATCTCGCTTTGCTTGAAGTAACCTCCGTATTTCTCTGACCACTTGCCGTATACGGGCCTCACGGGCGAGTCGCCGCCGCGGAAGCCGCCGATCTCGGTCAGCTCGGGGTGCGAAAGGATCTCGATGCGCCACCCCTCGTCGTCCGAAAGATGAAGATGCAATTTGTTGATATTGTGGTAGGAAAACAGGTCTATATAACGTTTCACTTCATCCATTCCGATCCACGTCCGCGCCACGTCGAGCATCATCCCCCGATAGCCGAACCGCGGCTTGTCCTCGATCCTGACGCAGGCGATGCCGGTTCCCGGGGCGATCCCCCTGCGGGCGTAGACTTCGGGCGGCAGCAGCCGGAACAGTTGTTGCAGTCCGTTGAAAACCCCGCCGCAGGTGGAACTTCCGATCTGGATGTGGTCGGGCGCGATGTCGAGGGTGTAAGCCTCCGACGGCTCCCCGTCCGGGGCGTCGAGCGTCAGCACGACGGAGCCTTCCCCCGCCATGCCGTTGCGGACCCCGCACCCGAGGTATTCGGCGGCGTATTCGGCCAGGGGGGCCAGTTCGCGGTCGGCGGAGATTGTCGTTCCGGGACCGAACGTGAAGATCCCTTCGCGGGGCGTCGTCTTTTCCGGGGCGGGTTGCGCCGCGGCGGTGCACAGGCCGCAAAGGGCTGTTGTCAAGAGGATCAGAAGTCGTAATTTCATGCGACGTGAGGATTTTGTTTCCCGCAAAGTTACTTTTTTTCCGCCGAATGTGCTACCTTTGCCGGAGTAAAACCACGGTTTTAGCGGGCGGACGGCGGCGAATCACGGACAGATTCCGCTTCTGCGCCCGGTGTGAAAAAATAATTTGCGACATGGAAGATAAACGTCTGAAGGCCACGGCCCGTCTTTTGGAGGTGATGAACACCTTGCGCCGCGAGTGCCCCTGGGACCGCGAGCAGACATTCGACTCGCTGCGCAGCAACACCATCGAGGAGACTTACGAACTGGCCGATGCCATCACCGACCACAATATGGAGGGCATCAAGGAGGAGTTGGGCGACCTGCTGCTGCACGTGGTGTTCTATTCGAAACTGGGCGAGGAAGAGGGCGCATTCGATTTCGGCGACGTGGCCGACGCGCTGTGCGACAAGCTGATCTACCGCCACCCTCACGTCTACGGCGACATTCACGCCAACACGCCCGACCAGGTCAAGGAGAACTGGGAGACGCTGAAACTCCGCAAGAAGAACCGCCGGAGCGGCACGCTGGGCGGTGTTCCGCGCTCGCTCCCGGCGATGGTCAAGGCCTACCGCATGGGCGAAAAGGCCGCCGGGGCGGGTTTCGACTGGGAGCAGAAGGAGGATGTCTGGGACAAGGTCCGCGAGGAGCTGGGCGAAGTGGAAGCCGAAATGAAATCGGGCAGCAAGACCGACCTCGAAGGCGAATTCGGCGACCTGCTGTTCGCGCTCGTCAACGCCTGCCGCCTCTACGGCGTGGACCCCGAATCGGCGCTGGAACGCACGAACAAGAAGTTCATCCAACGCTTCAATTACATGGAGGAACGCGCTGCGGCAAAAGGATATACGCTTCACGAGATGTCGCTCGGCGCGATGGAGGAGCTGTGGCAGGAAGCCAAGAGAAATTAATTAAAAATCAGAAATTCAGATATGGCGCTTATACGAAAAGTCCGCGGGCATGAGCCTGTGATCGGAGAGAACACCTTTCTGGCCGAAACGGCCGTCATTCTGGGCGACGTGACCATCGGCCGCGACTGCTCGATCTGGTACAACGCCGTGCTGCGGGGCGACGTGAACCGGATCGTCATCGGCGACCGCACGAACATCCAGGACGGCGTGGTGCTCCACACCATCTACGACAAGGCGAAGCACCCTTCGCAGACGATCATCGGCAACGACGTCTCGGTGGGCCACAACGCCATCATCCACGGCGCGGTGATCGGCGACAACTGCCTGATCGGCATGGGCGCCACCCTTCTGGACAACGCCCGCATCCCCTCGGGGTGCATCATCGCGGCCAACGCGCTGGTGCTCTCGAACGCGCAGCTGGAACCCAACTCGGTCTATGCGGGCGTCCCGGCCAAAAAGGTCAAGGAGGTGACTGCGGAGCAGCGCGAGGAGATCATCCGCCGCACGGCCCACGACTATATGCTGTACGCCTCCTGGTACGGCGAGCCGGAAGAGTGACCGGGTTCCGTGCGGCACGGCAGGACGCGGCCGGAAACCGCGTTCGCAGGCCCGTCCCGCTCCGGATCCTCCCCGGAAGAGACCCGAGCCGCCGTAGGAGGCGGCTACGACCGCCCGAAGCGAAATCCGGTAATTTTTAGTTAGAGCGATAACTACCCTATATGAAACTGCAATCGAAATACGCCGATCTGGTGCTCAACCTGTTGGTTGCCGTGGCGATCAGCCTGGTGGTCAATTTCTCCTACGTGCTGCTGATGCTCGTGGACCTGAACAGCGACAGCCAGCCCCGCCCTTCCGACCAGAGAGCCGTCGAACGGCCCGACGAGGGCGTGCTTTCGGTCCACCCCGACGGCTACGGGTATCTGGTTTACGAGAACGGCGACAGCGTCTACGTGCCCACGCGGCGCATGCGGTGGCTGGAGATCGCGCCCGGCGACCGGATCGTCGCGGACCTGATGCCGCCGCGCTCCGAGAAGGCGCATCCGATGCTGGCGGAAATCCGCACGCGCAACGGTGCGGAGTTCGATTACAGCAAACTTTACAACGGGCCTTCGAAGATGACGGAACTGCTCCTGCAACTGTTCTACTACCTCGTCGTGTCGTTCGTCATGCTCTCGATCCTCACCTCCGTCAGGCGCAACTACTCCATGTCGCGCTTCGTGCGCCGCTGCCTGTGGTGCTGCGTTGCGGCGGCTGCGCTCTACTGCGTGGCTCCCGTCACGGAGTGGCACACGGGGCGCATCGGGCTGAACTTTATGAGCGGGCGGATGTTCGACTACATGCTGCTGCTCAAATGCTCGTTCGCCGTGGTGGCGTCGATGCTCTACGGGCGCATCTACGTGCTGATTTCCCAGCGGCAGGCCGTCGTCGTCGAGAACGAGCGGCTCAAGAACGAAAACCTCACCACGCGTTACAACATGCTCGTCGGGCAGATCAACCCCCATTTCTTCTTCAACTCGCTCAACTCGCTGGCGATGCTCGTGCGCGAGAAGCACGACCAGAAGGCCCTGACCTACATCGACCAGCTTTCGTACACGTTCCGCTACATCATCCAGAACGGCCAGAGCATGCTGATGACCCTCGACGAGGAGCTGAAATTCCTGGAGGCTTACAGCTACCTTTTCAAGATACGCTACGCCGACAAGCTCTTTTTCGACATCGACGTCGACGAGAAATACCTCGGGTGGAAACTCCCGGCCTTCTCGCTGCAACCGCTGATCGACAACGCCGTCAAGCACAATTCGATCACCCGCACCAAGCCGTTCCACATCTCGGTCCGCACCGAAGAGGGCCTGCTCGTGGTGTCGAACCCCAAGGTTCCCAAACTCGAACCCGAACCTTCGACCGGCATCGGGCTGGAGAACCTGCGCAACCGCTGGAATCTGATCACGGGCAGCGACATCGAAATCGTCGACGACGGCGCCACCTTCTCCGTGCGCATGCCGCTGCAAAATCCCTCCGTATGATGAAAGCCCTGATTATCGAAGACGAAACCGCTGCCGCGCGCAACCTCGCGGCGATTCTGCGGCAGACGGCTCCCGACGTGGAGATCGTGGCGACGCTCGAGAGCGTCGAGGAGAGCGTCGAATGGCTCCGTTCGAATCCCCACCCCGACCTGCTGTTCATGGACATCCACCTGGCCGACGGCGATTCGTTCCGCATCTTCGACGCCGT
>OJSQ01002664.1_pt1 | contig 14637 bp, 8 predicted proteins | sample 1599551 | NCBI WGS metagenome assembly OJSQ01 (sample SAMN04168659, study PRJEB22393) | human gut metagenome | biome: human gut microbiome; feature: stool | host: Homo sapiens | collected 2014-05-12
CAAATATAAAATTATTTTTTGATACGGAAGGTATAGAACAGCAAGTAAAGTACACCGACTGTCATCACAGCAATCGCACCATTCTGCCCCATAGAAGTATCCGAAGCAACTCCCATAGCCAACGGGAAAACGGTTCCTCCGAAGAGTCCCATAATCATCAGACCGGAAACTTCGTTTTTCTTTCCCGGCAGATAAAGCAATGCCTGCGAGAAAATAACAGAGAACACATTCGAGTTACCAAAACCGATCAGAGCGATACAAGCGTAAATCACCGCCTTATCATGGAAGATGAACAACCCTACCATAGCAGCCAGCATCATAACAACACTGATACCGAAGAAAGATTTCGGAGACATCTGACGCAGGATGAATGATCCCAGAAAACAGCCTGCCGTACGGAAGATAAAATAGAGGCTGGTTGCAAAAGCAGCATCATCCAGTGTCATGCCGATGCGTTCCATCAGAATCTTAGGTGCAGTAGTGTTTGTACCGACGTCGATACCTACGTGACACATGATTCCGATAAAGCAAAGCAGGATAAACGGTTTGCCGAGCAATGCCAGGCACTGTCCGAAAGTGGAAGGTTTGCCTTCTTCCTTCTCTTCTTCAATCTGTGTCGCGTTGAGCAACAGAATGGCAAGGATGGCTATTACCATATAAATAGGGAATAATACACGCCATCCCAGATCGAAAGAAGGAATCGCCTGCGTTGCCCCCCACATGGCAATGTACGGTGCAAGGAAAGAAGCGATCGCTTTCACGAATTGTCCGAAGGTGAGGCTGCTTGCCAGACGGTCACCACGAACGATGTTGGAAAGAAGCGGGTTCAGTGAAGTCTGCATCAGTGCGTTTCCAATACCTAACAGGGAAAAAGAAATCAGCATCAGTGCGTAACTGTCCCCGAAGACAGGCAACAGTAAAGAAGCAAAAGTCACGATCAAACTGAGTAACACGGTTTTCTTCTGACCGATACGGCTCATCAGCATACCTGTCGGTACGGAGAAAATCAGAAACCAGAAAAACACCAATGAAGGGAAGATGTTTGCTTGTGAGTCTGTCAGACTCAGGTCTGCTTTTACATAATTGGAGGCAATGCCCACCAGATCAACGAATCCCATGGCGAAGAAACAAAGCATCACCGGGACTAGCTTGGAGAGAGAAGCGTTTTTAGTATTTTCCATTGTTTTATCTATTATAATTTCGTATATTAGCACAGTAATTATTTTTCTTTCCTATTGATCCTTTTTCTTTTAGCCTCCTATTTTCTTTGCTTATCACGGCTGTGAACAGACCGTATCACAAGGGTGATAAGGCCTTATCACAGTAATGAACAGATCGTATCACGTAGGTGAAACGCTATCTATCTCCCATACATAAGGAGAACATAAAGGCATGTTAACGCAAGGATAAAGGTATGTTAGCATGAATTAAAAAGAGCGCAGGGAGAAGAAAGTCGTTTTTTATTTCTTCAGTTTGTAAACCACGAATGAATCTACTTTATAGGCACCGCCTTTGCTGTAGAAGCTGATATGATTATAAGGTTCCGAAGGGAATACCTGATTGGTCATAGCGAAGCGTCCACCGTCACCGAAAGCCTCTACACTTGATCTGTCTACAAACAGGCGGAGTTTCATTTCATCCTTATCCCCTTCAATCGCAGTCCAAGTCAGCATCGGGAAGTTTTCGTTGAAATTTACCTCGCCACTCTTGCGACGGTCCATTGAGAATTTCTTCTCTTTCATATCGTACTGCATGTCTACTTCTTCGCCCTTGTCATTGTAGAGACGGAAACCGATGATTTCTGCCTGCTGATTCTTGAGGGACAGTTCTATTTCGTAAGCACCTTCATTGTTCGGAATCAAATCTTTCACGATACGTGTTCCGTTAACCTTGAATGAGCGCTTTTTGGAAACACCACGCAGTTTCAGTAATTCGGGAGAAGGAGCGGATTGAAGATAAATCCCACCGTCGATGGCAAAGAGACTCAAATCACGAGGGATGGAGTTCGGACTACGGTATTGAGAAGTTGGCACGTCATTTGCATATTGCCAGTTGCTCATCCATGCAATGGCGATACGGCGGTTGTCGGGGGCATCGCTCCAAGTAACTGTAGCATAATGGTCTTTTCCCCAGTCCATCCATTTCGTGACATTCGGCTGATTGTCACAACTAAATTTCTTGCCGTCGAAGCTACCGATAAAGTATTGAGTAGCGGAGTCACCGAAAGGACCGTCACCGAGGCTGCAAAGCAATACCCATTTCTTTTCGTTGGTGCCCTCTACCGGAAGTTCGAATAAATCGGGGCATTCCCATACGTTGCCGTGAGCACCGTATCCTTCGCCGAAGCTGCTTTCAAATGCCCAGTCTTTCAGATTGGGAGAAGAGAAAATCTGCATTTCCTGTCCCACTGCGAGCACCATGATCCAGCGTTTTGTTGCTTCGTACCAAAAAACTTTCGGGTCGCGGAAATCACGAGCTTCGGATACAAGTACGGGGTTGTTTTCGTATTTGGTGAAAGTGCGTCCGTTGTCAGTGCTATAAGCGATGCTTTGTACCTGACGGTCGCTGTTTTGTGTATAGATGGCGATGATTGCGCCTGCTCCGAAGCCGGCTGTATTGTTATGATCTACCACGGCAGAGCCGCTGAAGATAGTACCAAGCGCATCCGGTGCTATCGCAACGGGGCGGTGTTCCCAGTTTACGAGGTCTTTGCTGATAGCGTGTCCCCAGTTCATGTTTCCCCATTTGGAGCCATAAGGGTTGTACTGGTAAAAAAGATGGTATTCACCGTCTTTATAGACCATTCCGTTCGGGTCGTTCATCCATCCGTAAAGGGGAGAGAAGTGATAGGTCGGACGAAACTTTTCACGGTTGGTCGTATCGAAGGTGTCGGAGAGTTTCATTTCCTTGCAGCAAGCGGTATTATCCGGCGAAAGATTGACACGGATCGGATCGTTGGAGTTCATCTTGAACTTGAAAGAGACCGTTTTGCCGGAAAAGTCGGAAAGGTCTACCGGAACAAAGTAATCTACTTTATGTATGGCGAGACGCACGTCGAAGTTTTTCACCTCTTTATTATTAACGATCATGCTGATACGTACATCGGGAGACGCATCCTCTACGGGCAGAAGCAGGTACTTCTGGGAAGTATTGACACGTACAAGGCAATGACCTTCTCCCAGATTCTTAATCAGCAAAGGAGAATCCGCCGCTCGGGTTGAAACAGAAATAGTCATGAGAATAAAACAAATCAGAAAGGTCTGAAGTTGTTTGACAGGCAAAAATACATTCATGTTCTATGGTATTAAGGTTGTTATACTTTTGATAGTTGTTACAGTGCAAAGATAGGCGCTTCCAAGGTTAGCGCCTATCACTTTTGTTTCAAACGCTGTAAAAGATGTTACTTGCCGGTGTAGTTTTCATCAATAAGTGCTTACCTGAACGTCTGATACAGTTATTTCACCTTTATAACAGCAGAGTGACCACGGGTTCTTCTGCATTTGGTAGATACGGTTGGTGAAAGATAACTGGTCGTTGATATAAGTCACGCAGACGGACTGGTCACTGTAAATCGTCACACGATATTCATTATCTGCCGGAATATTGAATTTATTATCGAATAAGTATTTGGCATCGTCACCGTCTTTCTCAAAATTCGCTTTGCCTTCATCGGCATTGACATGGATACTATACCAGGAAGCGGAATCCGTTCCACGTACAAAAGAGATTCCGAAACGGTCCGTATTCGAAGCGGTCTTTACGGTGAAAGAAATCTTGTTATGTACTTTCAGACGGTTGAAGATGACGGAGGCACCTTCGCCCAAAGTATAGGTTTTACCGCTTTCGATCACGTTACCATCTTTTGCCATTACTTTCACTTCTTGTGCGGAAGTGTATTTACGGTCGATTGCATCGGGTACTCCGAGGGTTAAAGTACCGTCTTCGTGTTGAATCAGACGTTGTGCTACCAGATTGCCTGCCCATTCGGGTTCTACATCACCAACATTTCCATTATCATTTCCGGCACGTGTGGGACACCAACCCCAAATGTAGCGGTTTGTTCCGTCGGAAGCGGTCTTTCCGGCATAGAATGCGCGGCTGTCCAGCATTCCTTCACGATTGTCCGGCCATATTCCGGCATCATTGGCGGTAGTTGCTTTCAAATCTTCCAGCGTTCTGCCTTTGAAATATTGTACTTTACGCATGAAGGAAGCCTGTTCCGAATAAATCAGATACCACCAGTCCCCCATCTTGAATACATCCGGACATTCGTAGAAACGATCCCACATCATGGTCATAAAGGTTCCGGCAGATTCCCACTCTTTCAGGTCGGCAGAGGTAAATTCGGCGATATGCCCTTTTCCGTTCTTGCGGGTAGCGATCAGCATGTGATACACACCGTCTTCGGTCTGGAACAGGAACGGGTCACGGAAGTCATTCTTGTCATAACCATACGTATCTCCTTTCAGGTAGAAGGTACGGTTCTTGGTCCATGTCTTGAAATCGGGAGAAGTAGCTACCATCACTACCTGAGCATTCTGGTCGGAAGAAGGCTTGAACTTATTACCGGTGTAGAAGGTATAATACAGTTTGTCGGCAGGGTTATAGATCGTTCCTCCTGTGCCGATGGCAGCATCCTGTTCGTCACGCCCTCCGCAGGAAATCAGTTCGCCGAGAGATTCGTAAGTAGCACCGTCTTTGGTAGCCACCCCGAAAATGGGATGGTACGTAGCTTCGGGGTTCGGACGGTAATCTTGCAGGTACATCACTTTAAAGTCCTTGGCAACCGGATCATAGAATGGCATCGGGTCACCTACAAAGCCGACCTGTGGCTTATAGTACATCGAGAAGCCATGCTCATCACTCGATTGGAAGTATGTGGCTGTACCGTCCCAGTCTTTCTGAGTCAAGATGGGGTCAGTCTCGTCACTGCAAGCAGTCATCGAAGCTATCAGTGCGGTAAATGCTATAGGTAAGATCATATTTTTCATCATTGTTGCTTATTCTTTTTATTTACACAAGTAGTTGATTGCATTGAGAGTCATTTGCTCTACGTTGTAGTGATAGTAGTCGGCAGAAGCGTCTACTCCCTTGCCGTACCAGTCATAGCAGCCGGAACCGATACAGAGCGTACGTCCGCTATTGGAACGCGGTTCAAATTCGGCAATGACTACCGCCCCGTCGCCTCCATGTGCCAAATCGATTCCTCCTGTCAGGTTACGCCATGCGTTCAGGTCGTCATAACCTCCCCAGTCTGTCCCGATATGCCACTGCGCTGTGCTATTGGTAATCGCATAGCCGGCATCACAGGTATAGACTGTCGACTTGTCGCCATCTTTCCATCTTAAATCCTGGAATAACGGATGTGATTCACTGCCGGTAATCAGGAAGCTCCATGGGGCAGAGGTGATTTCGGGCGAGTCTTCGTTTCCTCCCCAGCTATTGTTCGGTACACGCTCGTCTTTAGCGATGCCGAGATTGGCGATATAGAAAGTAGCGTAACGGGTCAGCAGCAGATTACCACCATTCTGATAGTAGACTTTAAACTTCTCCGCTGCCGCTTTCGCGTCATCCGGCAAAGGAGGATTGTCACCATTGTCTGCGTGGAAATGCCACCAGATAGCGGTATATTTACCTAAATCCACTTTTCCGTCCACTACATCCTTGAATGAGATATATTCGGACATCGATACATTATCCATCATCCATTGGGCAGCGGCTTTCTCTTCGGGACTCGTCAGAAGGCTGACGGAAGAAGCCGTACCGACAAAGGCAGTCGGAATCACATTTCCCTGAGTAACCGTTACCACATAAGGAGTTACTGCCGAACGGTAAGTTGCCGTGTAAGTAACGGGGTTCGTAAAGTCCTGAATACTTCCGGATGCCGGAGTCACGGTAGCTCCGTCCGTTACGGTAAACGTACCTTTCAACTGAGTGATATCCACTGTCAGCGGAACGACTACAGAAATGGTTTTCGATAACTGGTCTACCTTTCCTACATAAGTATCATTCAATTTGAAGGTCAGTATCTTCGCCTCATCTCTCTTCACGGTAATCGTGTAGCTCATTTGTACATCGCCATTCTTCACCGTCAAAGATACGGGAAGAGAAAAGTCGATTGTCTCACCGATAGCGATGCTAGCCTTGGCTCCTTCGGAGAGGTTCATTTCAGTGACCACCATGCGGGTAATATCGTAATCGTAGGGCACTCCTACTACGATTGCCTTATTCTGATAGTCTACAGTTCCCGCATATTCATCCAGCCGGATGGAATTCACCCAAACATCTCCGTTCAGACGAAGGCCGGATTTGAAGTCATCACTACATCCTGTGACTGTAAGGTATGCTACAGCCACCAACAGGATAGTATAGAGTTGTTTTATGATTGATTTCATTGTATTCTTTGTTTTAGGATGGTTGGTTACCAACCGAAATTCTGTGTATAATTTCCGTTACTTGCGCTGATCTGTTCGAATGGAACAGGAAGATATTCGTTCTTATTTTCCGTGAAGCCCGCATTCTTGTAGACAGAGCAACGGGATGTTTCCGTCACGTAATAAGCATTGATGACGTCTTTGGCTTCTCCCCATCTTACAAGGTCAAAGAAACGTGAGCTTTCCATACCGAACTCTATGCGGCGTTCCCATTTCAGCATTTTCATGGCTTCGTCCTGAGCGTAAGCTTTCAGGTCGTAAGGAGTCACTTTGAAGTTCACTCCGTAGTCTTCTTTATAATTGAAGATCAGCATGGTGCTTCCGGCAGCACGGCTGCGTACCTCATTGATTAATGAGATGGCATCGGTGATACGTCCGTCGTTCAACTGAATCAGTGCTTCGGCACGCATCAGCAATACATCTGCATAACGGATCACAATGTGATTCAGAGAACTGGCCCAATAAGAACCTTTCTTCAGACAGTCACAATCGGGATCTACATTCTCTTTGAGAGAAACATAATATCCATAAAGTCCCTTGCTGCGGCTCCAGTCATCATTCTTCTGGATGATGTAACCTTCGTTGTACTTATAAGGAAAGCCCGGCATACCCACCGTATGGAACAGACGGGGATCGACATTGTCTGTAGCCACTTCGTAATTCTCATTGTCGTAGGTACTGAACAAAGGCTTTCCCTGCGAATCGGTTTTGAAAGCATTCACCAGATTCTGGCTCGGCTTGTGGAAGTCGCAGCAGCCCAGTATCTGCGGAGTGGTCAGTCCCATTCCCCAATTCAGGTTACCGTTGTAAGTACCGTCGTTGATAGAATACTGAATGGCCCATACAGACTCTGCACCGTTTTCATATTGCGGCAGGAAGTTCATGCTATAGTCCGTTTCCAGTCCGTAACCGCCTTTAGCCATGATCAGGGGATCGGTGTATTTCACGACCAGTTTCAGGTCTTCTTCGTTGATTCCGGTAAGAGCATTATCGGCTCCGTCCTGGCGGTAAGCTTTATACAGATAAGTTTTTGCAAGGTAAGCAGCAGCGGCTGCCTGTGCAGGGCGTCCTTTTTCTATTTGTACTTCCGGCAGGTTGTCGTAGGCAAACTGGAAGTCGTCTGCTATCTTTTGCCATTGCTCGTCATTGGTATAAGTGGTATTCGACAGTTCATTGTAAGCATCCGGTTCCATGTTTTCATCGTTTACAATAACGATCTTCTTGAACAGCTGTTTCAACATAAAGTGAGCGTGTCCGCGCAGGAATCTCATTTCGGCAATGCGCTGGTTCTTCAACGGATAGGTCTTTTCATCCATTTGGTCGAGTGATTGCAGAGCTGTGTTGGCACGGGTGATGCATTGATACAGTCTTTTCCATATATCATTGATATTCCAGTCGGTGGTATTGATACCTTTGGATATTTCCAGTGCGTTGAACACACCGCCGTCTTCTGTTCCCGAACCGCCTTTATAGCAATCGTCGGAACGTACATCATAATTCCAGAGAGAGAAGGAAGAGTTGATATCATCACCTGTCGCCCAGATGGCGTAGGCAGAAATCACCAGATTATCTACATATTCGGGAGAAGCGATCTGATCGCCGGTCACAATACCCTGAGGAACCTGACGGTCCAAAAAATCGTCACAACTGGTTGTCAGCAAGGTAATTCCGATTGTTGCTATATATATTATCTTTTTCATGATCATTCGTTTTATTGATGAAGTAAGTTAAAATCCGATGTTAAGTCCGAACGTGATATTCACAGGGATCGGATAAGAAAAGTTCGGGTTCTCCGGATCTTCTCCGGTAAAATTCTTGCTCTTGATGGTCAGCAGGTTCTGTGCACTGCAATAGAAACGCAAGCGGTCCATTCTCATTTTTTTGGAGATAACAGCGGGAACGGTGTATCCTAACTGGATATTACGCAGTTTCAGGAAAGAACCGTTTTCTACGAAGTAAGTAGAGACACGCTGTTCATTGTTCGTATCACTGCGGGTCAATGCCGGAATATCAGAGTTTGGGTTCGTAGGTGACCAGGCATTAAGCAAACGGGTTCCCTTATTCAGGAAACCGACATTGGAAGCACTCCAAAAATCGCTTTTCTTCTTCACGTCACTGATTATATCCACTCCCTGAACGCCTTGCCAGAACATTGTCAGATCGAAGTTCTTATATTCCAGATAAATATTCAATCCGTAGCTGAAAGAGGGAGTAGGATCATAAATCCAGTTCTGATCTCTTTCGTCAATCACACCGTTATGGTCAATATCACGGTAACGGATACGGCCGACAGCAGCGCCTTCTTGAGTAGCATGGTTGTCTACTTCATCCTGCGACTTAAAAATGCCATCAGCAATGTAACCGACTTGTGCGCCGTAAGTATGTCCGACTACACTCTTCACACCATTACCACCAAACTTGCCGTTGGCAGCTACCGTTTCCGGCAATTCAAGAATTTCATTCCGATAAGTGGATATGTTTCCGTTCAGGTCGTAAGTCAGTCCGAAGGCAGTCTTGTTACGATAACCCAGATTAAATTCAAAACCCTGGTTTTTCATTGCACCCGAATTTATCCAACGGCTGCCGCCTTCTCCCAGCACTCCTACTCCTGCCATTTCAGTCAGGATATCTGTTGTTTTCTTGTAGTAGTATTCCAGTGAACCGTACAGTGATTGCTTGAACAGGCTGAAGTCGATACCGACATTGGTCTGTGTCGTTGTTTCCCATTTGATATTGTCGTTACCGATCTGGTTGCGTTTGAAACCGGAAGGAAGTACACCGCCACCGTTAGAACCTGTGATATCGTATGCCGTACCGTAGCTCTGTCCGCCGAAAGAATCGGTTGTACCATAGTTAGGTGCATAGATAGTATAACGGGCAAGGTTGGAGATTTCCTGATTACCGGTCTGTCCCCACGAAGCACGCAATTTCAGATCATCAAGCCAGGTCAGTTCTTTCATGAAGTTCTCCTGTGTGATACGCCATCCCAAAGATACGGAAGGGAAAGTGGCATAACGGTGGTTTTTACCGAACCGGGAAGAACCGTCCCGACGGAGAGTTAACGAAAGCAGATATCTATCGGCATAAGAATAGTTCATTTTGCCAAAGAAAGAGACGAGTGAATACCCCTCACCGGCACCGTATGCTTGTGCCGTGCCACTACCTGCATCGGGCCACATATAGTCGGGGGTAAGGATAGAGAAGTCTTCTTTGTATCCGGAGAAATGGCTGTCGTCTTCACGGTTCAACTCCATACCTATCATTACATCTCCACGATGTTTGCCTACTTCCAGTTGGTAGGTAGCAATGGCGTTCCACATCCATTTCGTCCAGTGTTCCTGCTTGGCTTCCACTGCGCTCTTGCCATTATTTGTCTGCGTTCCTTCCTGATAAGGATAAGTGAAATAACGTGCCTGCTTGTTGGCATAGTCCAGACCGAAAGTGGAACGTAGATTGAATCCCTTGAAAGGAGTCAGATTGACATAGGCATCACCGAACATACGCCAGTAAGTGTATCGGTTGTCTTTATTGTATTCAAGTACGGCACGAGGGTTACGACGGTCGGGCCATCCGCCTACCGGTCCGCCCCATGAACCATCCGAAGCATATACGGGAATAGCGGAAGGAATGTCCAGTGCGGTTTCAATAATTCCACCCGGAGCCTGCACTTCCGACGTGCGATTTAATGTAAAATGCTGACCGATGGTCAGGATATCATCAATCAACTTATAATCGCTGTTCATACGAGCCGAGAAACGGTCGAAGTCCGTGTCTTTGATAACACCCAGATTCTTGTAATATCCCAGAGAAAAGAAAGAAGAACCTTTCTCCGAACCGTTGCTGACGGAAAGATTGTATTGCTGAATAACACCAGTACGAGTGATCTCATCAAACCAGTCTGTGTCCGCCACAGGCATTGTATTCTTTGAATCCAGGTATTTGGAAAGAGTCATTCCGTATAATACCGGATTGCCGTCGGCATTATATCCCCAATTGTAAGCATATCCCAAAGCATTACCGTTCGGATTTTCACCGTCGTTCACGTAGGCTTGCCACATAGCTCGTCCGTATTGCTCAGTGTTCAGTACGTTCATTTTACTCTGATACATGGAGGCGGAAACAGAAGCGTCGAAATTGATTTTGATCTGTCCTTTCTTTCCTTGTTTGGTAGTAATGATGATCACGCCGTTCGCTGCACGCGAACCGTAGATAGAAGCGGATGCGGCATCTTTCAAAACCTGAATGGATTCAATATCATTACCATTCAGTTCGTGCATACCGGCTTTGGTAGGAACACCGTCGATTATATAAAGCGGGTCGTTATTGTTCAGCGTACCGATACCGCGGATACGTACGGTAGCCGATCCACTCGGATTACCATCGGCGGTGATGTTCATTCCGGGGACACGTCCCTGAAGGGCTTTCACCGGATTGTTTTCACCTTGCTTCTGGATTTCGTCTACTTTTACTACAGAAACAGCACCTGTCAGGTCGGCTTTACGCTGTGTAGTATAACCTGTTACGACAACTTCATCTACCATCTGGGTATCTTCTTCCAGTAGTACATTAACGATAGCAGCCGCTTTTACGGTCACCGGTTTATAACCAATATACGTAATCTTTAAAGTAGAGTTGACCGGAACTGAAAGAGTGAAATTACCATCGAAGTCTGTAATTGTTCCGTTGGTTGTAGCTGTAGTTTCAACGACAGAAGCACCGATAATCGGTTGCCCATCCGTTTTAGAAGTAACGTTTCCCTTTACCGTAATGTTTTGCCCCCACAGGGCCGACATGAAAGCAAACAGGAAACAAACGCTGCAAAGAAGTTTTTTGTTCTTCATGATACCAGGCATTAGTTTAATGTTATTAATTTAAAAGTACGAATTTTCTCTTTTCGATGATGCAAATTACGGTTGATTTAAGTCAACCGACTGAAAAAAATGTTTCAAATGCTGTAAAATATGTTGCATAGAACGCTATTTTATAGGGTTTTATAAGAATAATTCTCCATCATAAGAAAGTCGGGATTATATTCTCTCTCAATCATAGAAAATACTACCTTTGTATAGTAATTTAAGTCCTTGTAAAAAGGGATATTATTCATATAACAAGCATATAATCACTCAAAGTAACCAACAGAAAACTGAATGATATGAAAACAATCTCCAACGAACAACTTACTATTCAGGTATCTCCGCATGGAGCCGAACTTTGCAGTATCCTCGCCAATGGGAAAGAGTATCTGTGGCAAGCCGACCCTGCTTTTTGGAAGCGCCACTCTCCCGTACTTTTCCCGATTGTAGGAAGTGTGTGGGAAAACCAGTATCGTAATGAAGGTATCGCTTATACATTGAGTCAACACGGCTTTGCCCGTGATATGGAATTTACTCTTGTTTCCGAGAAAGAAGACGAAGTACGATACCGCCTTGTCAGTAATGAAGAGACATTACAGAAATATCCTTTCCCGTTTTGTCTGGAAATAGGTTATCGTATTCAGGGAAAGCAGATCGAGGTTATATGGGAAGTTAAGAATACCGGAGAAAAAGAAATGTATTTTCAAATCGGTGCGCATCCTGCATTTTATTGGCCGGATTTTAATGCAGATACACAGAATCGTGGTTTCTTCGGGTTTGACAAGAAAGAAGGATTGAAGTATATCCTCATCTCAGAGAAAGGATGTGGAGACCCTTCCACCGAATATTCTCTGGAACTTACAGACGGGTTATTGCCATTGGATACACATACTTTCGATAAAGATGCTTTGATAATAGAGAATGAGCAAATCCATAAAGTGACTCTTTATACCAAGGAAAAGAAAGCTTATTTAAGCCTGCACTTTCATGCTCCCGTAGTCGGTTTATGGTCTCCGCCTGCAAAGAATGCCCCTTTTGTCTGCATTGAACCGTGGTACGGCCGCTGCGACCGCGCACATTACACAGGTGAATACAAAGACAAAGGCTGGATGCAACACCTGCAACCGAAAGAAACTTTCAAAGGAGGGTATACGATTGAGATCAATGAATAAGTAATGACAACCTATTCTGCGAATAGATTAAACACAGAACAGCTGCCGAACCTCACGGACGGCAGCTGTCAAACACCTAATCTACAAAACCTAACTTAAAAACTAACTCATAAATCCAATCTATGAAATACAGATGATACAAGTGATAAACACTTGATTATATTCTTGATAAATACCTACTGAAAAACAAATCTATCCTTTTATAAACCTAACCTATGCACACTGAATGAATCGACTGCGAATGTACCGCCCTTACTGTAAAAACACATACGATTGTACGGCTCTGTAGGGAAAATCAGATTAGTCATCGCTATCTTCCCACCATCCAGAAATATTTCTACCGAACACTTATCAACAAAGACATCCAGTTTGTATTCATCTTCCTTTTTGATAGGTGCCCATGTAGCCAATGCGAAATCATCTATATAATTGATAGAAATCGTCTTCCGTCGATCGTGCGCCTCGATCTCGTGCGGAGAGCTGTTTTTCCCGAAATCTACGATGCCGCTTTTCGTACGGTCCATCACCAGTTTCTTTTCCGGAAGATTAAGGTAAATATCCACCTTCTCTCCCTTGTCATTGAAAAGACTGAATCCCATAATTTCCGCCTTTCCAGTTTTGATGTTCAGAGAAAGCTCATAAGCTCCTTTATTATCAGTCAATAAAGATTCGATGTGATAATCCTTGTCTACCGTGAAAGACGGAATATCCTTGCTTTCTTTTCGTAAGTTCTTAGTTTCCGCTACCGGTGCGGCGGAAAGATAAATATCATTGTCCTGTGTATAGAGTCCCAATTCACGGGGCAGCGCATTGGCACTACGGAACTGCCGGGTCGGAACGATATTGCAATACTGCCAGTTGCTCATCCAAGGCACTGCCACCACACGGTCTCCCGTATTTGAGAAACAGACAGTAGCATAGTGATCTTTCCCCCAGTCCAGCCATTTTGTGACATTCGGCTGATTGTCACAAATAAATTTTGTGCCGTCAAAGTCACCGATAAAATATTCAGTAGCGCTCCCTCCGAAGTAACATCCCGGATTTACATTGACAATCAATGCCCATTTCTTATGGTTGATATCGCCATCTACAGGCAGTTCCACCATATCCGGACATTCAAACTGACAGGGTTGCACACCGTATCCTTCGCCAAAGCTACTCAGGTAGTTCCAGTCTTTCAGATTTTGGGAGTCATAGAAACGCATTTCCTTATCGGCAGAGACAATCATCACCCATTTACTCTCCGGTGCATACCAGAAGACTTTCGGGTCACGGAAATCTTTCAGACCATCGGAAGGACGCAGGACAGGATTCTTTTCGTATTTAGTAAATGTCCGTCCGTTGTCTTTGCTATAAGCCAGACACTGAATCTGTCCGTTCTTATCGCTGGCAGAAGTATAGTAAGCGAGGATGGAACCTGCCCCGTAGCCCGCCACATCCTCCTGATCGACAATAGAACTGCCGGAAAAGATATGCCCTAATGTATCACGGGCAATGGCAGGCGCCAGATGTTCCCAATGCATCAGGTCCTTGCTGACTGAATGTCCCCAATGCATATTTCCCCATTTGGAGCCATAAGGGTTATGCTGATAATACAAATGATACTCTCCATCTTTATATACCAATCCGTTTGCATCATTCATCCAGCCATAAAGGGGAGTATGATGGTAGACAGGACGGAATTTATCCGTATTGGCAGTATCAAACGTATCGGATAATCTGATTTCTTCCCAGCAGAGGGCGTCTTTCGATTTCCTTTGAATGCGCAAAGTGGCTGCCTTTGTATCAGCCGGCAAGGCAAAGGGAACAAAATAATCGACCTTTGTCTGTGCCAGACGGATATCCATATCGGTATCCGTTGCATTCCCCGTATCGAGCCGCACCTGACTTTCATCGGCTTCTTCCTCGATGGGGAGTAATATATAATGGGTAGGATGAATGATGTGGACGATTGTCAGGCTATCACCTTTCTGTTCAAGGGTGAATGTGCTTTTGGTTGACTGGCAATAGGTCAGTCCAAAGGAAACAGCCAGTGCGAGTGCGGCACCTTTACATTGTTTTATCCAAGAAGTTGTTTTCATGGTAACAGGATATTCAGAGTTATACGAGTGTTAGTCAAAAATAGACGAAGGCAAAGATAGGGGCTATCTTCACCTTCGTCTATAAACTTTGTTTCAA
>OJSQ01002696.1_pt1 | contig 14443 bp, 10 predicted proteins | sample 1599551 | NCBI WGS metagenome assembly OJSQ01 (sample SAMN04168659, study PRJEB22393) | human gut metagenome | biome: human gut microbiome; feature: stool | host: Homo sapiens | collected 2014-05-12
AGCGCTCGCCGACGCCGGTGAAGATGGAGTAGCCGCCGTGCTCGGTGGCCACGTTATGGATCAGTTCCTGGATCAGCACGGTCTTGCCGACGCCTGCACCGCCGAACAGACCGATCTTGCCGCCCTTTGCATAGGGGGCCAGCAGGTCGATGACCTTGATGCCGGTCTCCAGAATTTCGGTCGCGGGCTTCTGCTCCGCAAAGCTGGGGGCCTTGCGGTGGATGGGCCAATGCGGCACATCATCCACAGAGCCCTTGCCGTCGATGGGTCTGCCCAGCGGGTCAAACATGCGGCCCAGCGTGGCTTCGCCCACCGGTGCGGTCAGGCCGTGGCCGGTAGCGGTCACGGTCATGCCCTTGCCAAGACCCTCGCTGGCGGAAAGCATGATGCAGCGCACAGTGGTCTCGTTGACATGCTGTGTCACTTCCATCGTGCGCTCGGTGCCCTCGGCGGTCACGGTAAGCGCTTCCTGCAGGGCAGGCAGCTTGCCTGCGGTGAACTGCACGTCCACCACAGGGCCGGCTACGCGAATAATAGTTCCCTGTATCATACGATTGCCTCTATACTAATTTGTAAATACGTTTTATTCCGCCCGGTTCTGCACGGCAGCCGCACCGCCGATGATCTCGGTGATCTCCTGTGTAATGGAGCCCTGACGGGTGCGGTTGTACTCCAGTTGCAGCTCACGGATCATATCGTTGGCGTTCTTGGTGGCGGAATCCATGGCGGTCATGCGGGCGCTCTGCTCTGCGCAGAAGCTCTCGGTCATGGCACCGAAGATCATGCCGTGCATATAGATAGGAGCGGTCTGCTCGAACACGGTCCATGCGTCCGGCACCAGCTCGACTTCGCCGCGGGGGTCGCCCAGACCCCTGGGGGCGGGCTGCAGATGCTCGCGGTCCAGCGGCAGCAGACGCACCATGACCGGCTCACTGGTGAGCGCGTTCTGGATCTTGGTGTAGATAAGATAGATCTCATCCAGTTTGCCCGACTTGAAGTCGTCGATGGCGTCCACCGTGATGTCACGGGCGCGCTGCAGCGACGGGGCAGTCGCGCCGTACTGGAACTCCCGCACCAGGCGGGGGTCTTTGCGGAGGGCGCGGTAGCCCACCTGACCGATGACATAGAAACGGTCGTTCCTGTCAGCCTTTTCCAGCAGGAGTTTCAGCACGTTCTGGTTGAAAGAGCCTGCCATGCCCTTGTCTGCCGTCAGCACCAGATAGGCGCGGCGGGGATCGCCGTCCTCTCTCTGCCGCTCGTGGAAGAACGGATGCACCGGCTCGTCAGGCAGATGAGGGACGACACGGGAGATGGTGTCTCTCATGCGGGTGAAGTAGGGCAGGACGTTCTGGTAGTTCTTGCGTGCCTTGCGCAGCTTGGAGGAAGAGATCAGATACATCGCGTTCGTGATCTTGCGGGTATCCTGAATGCTCTCGATGCGCTCTTTCAGCAGCTTACTGGACGCCATGACTCTCGCCTCCCTCGTAGGCCTTCCATGCGTTCAGGATGGTGTCGGTCTGCTCGGGAGTGAGCTTGCCGGTGGCCGTGATGGCATCCATCGTGCCGGACACATCTGCATGGAACTGGCGAACAAAGGCAGCGGTGCGCGCCCGCTGCTCAGCGAGAGGCACTTCGTCCAGCATCCCGTGGGAAGCCAGCACAAGGATGACCACCTGCTCGGCGTCGGTCTTGGGCTGATAGAGCGGCTGCTTGAGCATCTCGGTCAGAGCCTTGCCGTGCTCGAGCTGATGGCGGGTCTCGGCGTCCAGATCGGAGCTGAACTGCGCGAAGGACTCCATGTCCTTGTACTGAGCCAGCTCGATACGCAGGTTGGCGTTGGCCTTCTTCATGGCCTTGGTCTGGGCTGCGCCGCCGACACGGGAGACGGAAAGGCCCACGTTGACAGCCGGGCGGTTGCCGGCGTTGAACAGAGCGCTCTCGAGGAAGATCTGACCGTCGGTGATGGAGATGACGTTGGTGGGGATGTAAGCGGACACGTCGCCTGCCTGAGTCTCAACGATGGGCAGTGCGGTGATGGAGCCGCCGCCCAGTGCGTCGCTCATGCGGCAGGAGCGCTCCAGCAGACGGGAGTGCAGATAGAAGACATCGCCGGGGTAAGCCTCACGGCCCGGAGAGCGGCGGAGCAGCAGAGAGATGGCACGGTAGGCCACCGCGTGCTTGGAGAGGTCATCGTAGACGATGAGGACGCTCTTGCCCTGCGCCATGAAATACTCGGCCAGAGCCGTACCGGCGTAAGGTGCGATGTACTGCAGCGGGGCGCTGTCGGAAGCGGTAGCCGCCACGATGGTGGTGTAGCTCATCGCGCCGTGCTTCTTCAGATCTTCGGCCACGCGGGCGATGGAAGAAGCCTTCTGACCGATGGCGACGTAGATGCAGAGCACGCCGGTGTCCTTCTGGTTCAGGATGGCATCGGTGGCGATCGAGGTCTTGCCGGTCTGGCGGTCGCCGATGATCAGCTCACGCTGACCGCGGCCAATGGGGAACATGGAGTCGATGGCGAGGATGCCGGTGTGGAGCGGCGTATCCACGCTCTGGCGCTCGAGGATGCCGGGGGCCTGCTTCTCGATGGGGTTGTAGCCCACAGCCTCGATGGGGCCTTTGCCGTCGATGGGCTCGCCCAGCGGGTCGATGACGCGGCCAAGGAAGCCGTCGCCCACCGGGATGCCGGCACGCTTGCCGCTGCGGGTGACCATGGTGCCGACGCCGACGGTCTCAGCGCCGTCGAAGAGCATGATGCCCAGACGGCCCGGCTCGACGCTCTCCACCATGCCCTTGGCGCCATTCTCGAAGGTGACGATCTCGCCGTAGACGGCGCGGTCCATGCCTTCCACTTCCACGATGCCGTCGGCGGAGGAGATGACCACACCGCCCTCTTCGCTGGTGGCGGCGGGCTTGTAGTCCTCAATGCGGGTCTTGAGGGTGGCCAGAGAGGGCTTGTCGGCCATCATCTGGTCAATGGCGTGGCGGCCGGAGTTATCGAAGACGCGGTCGCCGATCTGCAGCACATAGCCGGAGAGGAGGCTGTCGTCCACCGTGACGTTCAGGATGACCTCGGTGGCGTCGTACAGCTTCGCGACCTCTTTCTTGATGCGCTCCAGGTCCTCCTCGCGGGGGGTGCGGGCGGCACGGAGGTCAGCTTTGACGATGCGGTTGGCCGAGAAGAACTCGGTGCTGAATTCACTTGCCATTTTCAGCCCCCGCTTTCTCCAACAGGTCGTCCAGCAGGCGGGCGTCGTCCTGCTCGTTCAGGTTGCGGGCCAGCAGCTTCTCGCACATGGCGCGGGCCAGTGCAGTGGTCTGGGCGTCAGCCTGACGCAGCTTGTGCTGGCGCTCGGCCTCGGCGGCAGCTTTGCCCTCGGCCAGGATGGCGTCGGCCTGCTTCTGGGCGTCAGCCAGCAGCTGCTGCTTGTCCTTTTCGGCCTGCTGCTCGTAGGCAGTGCGGCGGGCAGCAGCCTCGGCGTCCACATTGCGCAGCTTTGCCTGCGCGTCGTTCAGGGCCGCAACGGCCTCCTGCCTGGAGGTCTCGGCGGCGTTCAGTGCGTCATCCACCTGCTTCTGGCGCTGTGCGATGATGTTCATGACAGGCTTGTACAGGAACTTGCGCAGCAGCAAAAACAGAACCAGAATGTTGACGACTGTATACAGAAGGTTCAGATTCAGAGTCAGCATTCGTCATGCCTCCGTTATCAACCCAGGAACAGGATGATGATCAGAGCAACGACGAAGCCGAAAATTGCAGTACCTTCGGCCAGAGCTGCACCCAGCAGCAGGTTGGTCTGGATCTTGCCGGAAGCTTCCGGCTGGCGGCTGATGGCCTCCGTTGCCTTGCCGGTGGCAATGCCGATGCCGATGCCGCCGCCGATACCAGTCAGCGCTGCGATACCAGCGCCCAGAGCTACGAGTCCGTTCATAATTATTTCTCCTTTATAAATCAATATTCTTCTTGAGGCTCCCCCTCTGGGGGAGCTGGCGCGAATGCGCCTGAGAGGGCAAGCCGCCTTTCTCAGAGCTTCCATACAGCGATAAGAACATTCTTCGTCAGAGCGAGGTCATCGCTGTGTTTTCTGCTTTTTGTCAGCATCCTTGCCCTCTCCGTCATCTTCGATGACACCTCTCCCAAGGGGAGAGGCTTTTGAGAGGTTTACTCTTCTCCACCAATACTCTCTTTCATGAACAGCGAGGTGAGGAAGACAAAGACATAGGTCTGGATGAGACCATCGAACAAATCAAAGTACAGGCTGAAGATGGCCGGCACGAACACCGGGACCACCAGCTTGATGAGCTCCATGATGACGAAAGCGCCCAGCACGTTGCCGAACAGTCGCATACACAGGCTGGTGGGGCGGATGGCGATCTCGAGGATGTTCATGGGGGTCATGATGGGGGTGGGGGCGGCGAGGCTCTTGAGGAAGCCCTTGCCGCCCCGGGCATGGATGCCGGAATACTCGATGAGGCAGATACTCATGAGCGCCAGCGCAGCGGTGACATTCAGATCCTTCGTGGGGGGCTTGATGCCGAACACGCCGATGAGGTTCGAACAGGCGATGTAGAGAGCCACCGTCATGAGGTAAGGCACATACCGTCTGCCCTGCTCGCCCAGCAGGCCCGTGAAGAAGCCGTCGATGGTGGTGACGACCATCTCAAGGATGGCCTGCCGCCTGGAGATGTGGTCCACCTTGAGGTTCCGGGTGAGCAGGATGGAGACGATGACCAGAAACAGCATGATGCCCCAGCTGACCACCACGGATTCCGGCACCTGCAGGCCGCCGAGGGAGATCATCTCCACATTCAGCTCCTCTTTCAGGGCCGCAGTCAATGCGTTCATCGCTTTGCCTCCTTTCTGAGCAGAGTCTTATCCTGAAGCGTAAAGGTATCGTTCGTTTTCACTCTATCTCCTTTCGTTTCTTTTATTAAAGCAGCTGTGCTAAAAATCAAAGAAGGTGCGTTTGTTTTTATGGAAACACACCCTCTTTTCGCGCTCAGCGCAGCCCTTTTGCGTCTGGTATCATAGCACGATTGGTGCCGTTTGATAAGACCTTTGGTCGATATTCTACTTTTTGTTATATCTTATTTCACACCTTGGCCGGGAGCGTTGTGCATCTTGCTTAATAATTCGCAGCCAAACTGTCCATTTTGACCAAATTCTTAGTCATTTCTTAGCGGTTTGTTTCATTTTTTGAGGCAATATGAAACGCTCCCGGCAAAATTATACGCTCCATGTATATCGGGTATATAAAATTCATATAGCTGTCAAGTGTATGATGCATGAAATTTTCTTATCGCAATCTTCAAAAATAGTGCCGGTCAAAACGGCATCTTTGCGATATGCAGTTTGCGGCTGTTGCTCGTGCATTAAAAACGCAAACTGCTATAATCAGCGGCTTACTCTTATTAAGTAATATTACCTGTTTATAATACGGGCTCACCGGGCGTTCTGCTCACCGCGGCGGAAGATGGTGCGGAAGAAGTCTGGCAGTTCTTGCGCAGAGGTTTTCCACAAAAGGCCCTGCGGGCCGTCCAGACTGCGCAGGGAGGCTGTTTCAGTCGTACGTTTGTATGAACAATACAGTTTTTTTGTCATTTCTTGAAAAAATATATCTAATTCATTGTGCATTCTGCGAATGGACAAACCGCGCCCGCGCGTGTATAATAAAGCCAGAAACCAGAGAAGTACAGCAGAAGCTCAAATGAGAGCTAACCCCGCTGACTTTAAGTAGAAAGGAGCGAGACCGATGGTTGATATGGAACCCGCACAGTTCGGACAGACTGTCGGGATTCGCTGAGAAGCAAAACAGAGGCTCTCCACAAACGGGATGTTTCCCCCGTATAACAAAACAAATCAAAGAGCCGGTCTTGAGCATCAAAAATGCGAAAACAGTACAGTCTGTCAGAATAAATCCCCTGGCAATTCAAATAGATCCGCCCGAGGTGATCTCCCATGATGAGGACAGTTACACGGATGCACCTGTTTGAATGACCAAAAAGGAGTAACTCCAATGTACTAAGCAATGGAATCCCTGGCAAATCTAACTCGAAAGAATGTGGTAATATGAAATTCATCTTCAGAATCTCGGTGCCGCAGTCCAACAGTTAAGAGAAGGGTCAGTCCAATGTACTAGAGTAGTTCATCCCCTTGCATAGAGCTCTTCAGTTTCAGGTAGTTTCTAAGGAGAGTCACCCTATGAAACGCATACTCCGAAAATGAGAGAACCCAAGGAGAAGAGGCTTATGACTCCGAAGAAGTAAGTATCCAGCCGGACGAGGGCTTGCAACCGCCTCGATCCGGCTGGTTTTTGTTTATGGAGTTTTTACGGAGGTACCCCCGCATGAAATTTGACACATCCCTTTTGCTGAACCTGTTTGCTGCCGCTGCCATGCTGGTAATGGGCTTTCGCAGTTTTTCCAAAAAGCACCAGATGAAGTTCAGCGATGACGAAGAGCGGGCTATGTGGGAGAAAAAGTTCGGTGTGTTCTATTTCTTTAATGCCGTTGTGTTTGCCGCTTCGCCGTTTTTGCCCCACACTTCTATTGGCGGCAGCCGCCTGCTCTCTATTGGCATTGCTGCGGACACCGTGTTCCTGCTGATGTACCACGCTTGGAAAAAAGGCCGGGAAGACGACTGAACCGTTTCAAAAAGCATTGCACCTCCTGCATTTCTCTGCTACAATGGAGAAAACGCAGGAGGTATTTTCTATGGTCAAGCATATCATTCTCTGGCAGCTCAAGGACGAGCTTTCTGCCGCCGAAAAGGCAGAGATCAAGGCGAACATCAAAACCGGGCTGGAGGGCCTGGCAGGGCAGATCCCGGGCCTTGTGGAGGTGCATGTGAACATCAACGGCCTGCCCTCTTCCAACGCAGACCTGATGCTGGACACCACCTTTACCGATGCAGCCGCCCTCAAGGGCTACTCCACCCACCCCGCCCACGTGGCTGTGGCCGATGGCAAGGTGCGCCCCTACACCAAGACCCGTGTCTGCCTGGATTTTGAAGTGTAACTGAACATGCAAAAAGAACACCCCCTCTGCGGCGCAGCTTCAGAAACTGCCGTGCAGAGGGGGTGTATTTTGTGTTATGAGAAGAAGGAACGCTTAGCGAGCGTCACGATTTGCCTCGTACTCGTCCATGGAGATGTAGTGGTCGAGGACGTGGATGCCCTTCAGGCGCTTGTTGGAGAAGCCGGTGGAAGCGTACTGGCCCTCCCAGTAGTTCAGGCGGGTCGCCAGATAGGCGGGCACGCTCATGCCGCGCGGAATGACCAGTGCGTTGGTGATGAGCAGAGTCTCGGCATCGGCAAAGGCCTTGTAGCGGGCATCGATGTCATCGGTGATCTGCTTTGCGGCCTCGATGGCGTTCATGTAGGCCATAACAGCATCTGCGGTCTCGCCGGTGATGAAGCCGTCCTCCACGCCGGTGCGCAGGTAAGCATAGCGCATTCCACGGGAATCCTTAGCCTGATAGAACGGGTCAGTCTCGGTCTCGGGGTCGGAGTAGTCAGCGCCCCAGTTGCAGAGCAGGAACTCGAACTTGCCGTTGCGGCGCACAGCAGACAGGAAGCTGTCGGAGGGGCCGGCGGTGATGATGATGTCGATGAAGTCGGTGCCGTCGTTCAGCACACCCTCCAGCTGCTGCTTGAGCACCTGGCACTGCTTGTCCCAGTCGGTGGAGGAGGGGTTGTAGGGCAGCTGCACCTTGATGGGGAAGGTGACCCCCTGTGCAGTCAGCTCCTCAATGGCAGCATCACGGTACTCCTTGGCCTTGGCCTCGTCAAAGAACTCGGTCAGGTCGGCCAGGCCGCCGCACTTGGTGTAGTCCACGCCATCGGTGGTGGCGCAGAAGTTCGGGGGAGTGATGGTGTTCAGCTTGTAGCTGTCATAGCCCAGAGGTGCGCTGACAGCCAGCGTAACGGCGTTGTTGATGCCGTACAGGAAGGCCTTGCGGAAGTTGGTGTTGTTGATGGCCTTGGCCCAGTTCTCAGGTTCGTATTCTGCATCCACGCCCTCAACGCTCCAGTTGGAGAACTCGTGTGCAAAGGGCATGAAGTTGAACATGTAGAAGTAGGTGTAGTTGGTGTTGGGACGATCCATGGAGACCATGTCCTTGGTGGTATCGTCGGCCAGCCAGCTGTCCAGAATGTCGGAACCGATGGTGGCTTCGTCGATCTCGCCGCGCTTGATCATCTCGGGGCCGTTCACGGCAGCCTCGGCATTGTAAATGCGGCTGATGGTGTCGATAAAGACATTGTCCGCATCATAGTTCTCGGGGTTCTTCTTCATGATCCAGGTTTCCAGAGACTCGTAATCAGACAGGTAGAAAGCACCGCAGCTGTACAGGGTCTCGGCGCTGGTGGCATACTGGTCGCCCATCTCGCTCAGCAGGGGGCCGTAGGCGGGCTCATAGGGCAGGTAGCACAGCAGGCTCAGGAAGCCGGGGAAATCGTAAGTCAGGGTGTAGGTCAGGGTGTGGTCATCCACAGCGGTCACGCCCACGGAATCAAAGTCCACGGGGGCGTAGGTGGAAGCGGTGCCGTCTGCTGCGGTCACGGTCACGTTGCCGCTGCCATCGGTGACATAGGTGGTGCCGTCATCGTCCACAGTGCCGTTTTCAGCATTGGTCAGGTAGACGTGATAGCTGTAGTAATCGTCCGCACCGGCAATGTAGGCGGTGACCAGGCCCACGTTGGAGGAAGCGTAATCCGGGGTCAGCACATACTGCAGGGCATCCACAAAATCCTGTGCGGTCACGGGGGCAACGACTTCGCCGTTGTTGTCCACCCAGTTCTCCTCGCGCAGGGTGAAGGTCCAGGTCAGGGTGTCGGCATCCCACTCCCACTTGGTGGCCAGGCCCTCGCGCATCACGCCCTTGTTGTCGTACTCGACCAGGGTGTCCACGCAGTTTGCACCCACGACCATTTCCAGGTCGGTGGCGGTGGTCAGATAGTTCAGGGTCGCAGGCTGGCTGGAATAAAGCACGGTGTACTTGCTGGTATCCGCACCGGAAGCAGAACCGGAGGAGCTGCCGCCGCTCTTGCCGCCGCAGCTGGACAGCAGACCGGCGGCGCAGGCACCTGCGGCTGCCAGGCCGCTTGCCTTGAGGAACTGACGACGAGAAATAGACTGTTTCATAATGAAATTCCCTCTTTTCTTCGTGTTGAAGTCTGGTTGCCGCCCAAAGCCGACAGGCCCGCTGTTTCCCGGCAGCGGGAAGCAAAAAAGGCGTAACGGAAACACATCCGTTACGCCCTTGTAACTTGTCCTCCCGACCACAGCTGGGTGGTTAAAAAGAATTATAGCATTATTTTGGGGTTGCGTCAATGGGAAACATGCTCGCCCTCTCAGTCATTGCTCCGCAATGCCAGCTCTCCCAAAGGGAGAGCCTTTGGCAAACTGGGAAAGCAAGTTTTATTCATTTACAGTGGAAGTGACCGGAACGCCAGGGGCTCCCCCTTCGGGGGAGCTGCCGCCGATAGGCGGCTGAAAGGGTGAGGCATTTTTAATTTCTTCTGCCAGCTCTTTTGCAGCCGCTTCTGCAGCCTTTTTGGCCTCGCGCTCGGCCTGACGCTCCTTGGCGCGGGCCACAGCCTCTTCCTGACGTTTTTTGGTGCGCAGCTTGATGCGGCAGACCGAACAGATGCCGTCCGCACAGTTGGGCGCAATGGGCTTGCCGCATTCCTTGCAGAGGGTCTTGGTGCACTTGTAGACACTGACGGGGCCAAGGCTGGTGAGCTGGCGCAGCTTCAGGCCGTCCAGACCGCCGTTGGAGCAGGCGGCAACGCAGACCCCGCACTCGCTGCACTTCCACGGTGTGATCACCGCGCGGGTCTGGCCGTCGGGCAGGTCCTCAAACTTGATGGCACCGCTGCGGCAGCTCTTCTCACACCGGCCGCAGGCAAAGCACTTCTGGGTGAAGTTGGGCAGGTGGTAGCCATAGCGCAGGGGCGTTTCGGACACTGCCTTGAGCTGCTTGGTGTACTGGTGGAGCAGCAGCCGGAAATCCTGGCTGCTCTCGTCCTCGCTGCGCAGGCCGGGCAGCATCCGCAACAGCTGCTTGGTGCCCTTTTTGGAGCCGGAGGTCACCTGCTCCATCATCTCACGTCGGGAATACTCCTTGACGTGGAAGGGGGCATCGTCCAGCTCGTATGCCAGCGTGAACCGGGCCTCGAACAGGGGCTGGCCGAAGAACTCCACCAGCCGGGTCAGAACGGCACGCAGATGTTCGGCGCAGACATCGTTCTCGCACTCGCCGCAGGGGGTCAGGTCGAGGACGATCTTCTTGTTCAGGGCAAGGTAGGCCAGCGCTTCCCACGAATAGGCCGAGACGCAGGTGCGCACCACGGTGTTTTTCCGGGTGGATTTTTCGCAGCCGATCCAGATGGTGTCGCCATCGCTGTCGGCAGGGGAGATGTCCCGCTGCACCTGCTCCGGCGAGGGGGCAATGCAGCCCGACCGGCAGGCCGAAACACACAGGCCGCAGTCGGTGCAGGGATCCCAGTCCTTGACGAGGTTGGGGCGGGTGAAGATCTCATCACCATAGGGGCAGATGTCCTTGCAGGCTGTGCAGGGGGTGCGGTGGGGGTGCAGGTTCCAGCACTGCTTGCGGTTCACCTCGGGGTGGGTGGTCTTCATCAGCGCATCCATGGCGTAGCGCGTAAAGATACTCATAGGATCACTCCTTTTCAGGGTCCATCACCGTGGTGATGTCGGCGTTGTCCAGCAGGAAGCGCTGGACTTTCTGTGCAACCAGTGCGGCGGCAAGGGTGTCCGGGCTCAGCACCCGGCGGATGTCGGCCTCCGGGGTGTCCTGCAGCTGGGACAGACGGCGGTACTCGTTGTTGACCTCCAGCGTGCTCACGGTGATGTTCTCGGTTTCGGCAATGGAGCGGGAGGCCAGCATGGAGCGCAGGTTCCGCTCGGCAGCGTCACGGTAGCCTGCCCGCAGGGCGGCAGCGGTGGTGTGGCTGTTCTTGCAGTGCTTTTCCAGGGTGATGTTGCTGCGGGAGAGCCGCTGCTCCAGCATCCGCATCTCGTTGTCGGCGGTGCGGTCCAGCATGGCCTCGGGCAGGTCCACGGTCAGGTTGGCACCGGCCTTTGCCAGCAGTTCCTGCCCGGCGGCGCGGTCGGCGGCATCTTCGTGGATCTTCCGCTTTTTGGCCCGCACGGCCTCGCGCATGGCGGCAAGGTCTGCATAGCCCTGTGCCCGGGCAAATTCCTCGTTCAGCTCCGGGGTGGTCTTTTCGGCCACGGAGTGCAGCTTGATCTCAAACTGCGCGGTCTTGCCGGAGAGCTCCTCCACCCGGAACTGCTCCGGGTAAGTGAAATCGAAGCGGAAGGTCTCGCCAGCGGTGTGGCCGTAGATGGCATCTTCGGCGGCGGGCATCAGCTTGCCGTCCCCCAGAACCACCATCACCTTTTCCATCCGGCTGTCGGGGATCTCCTCCCCGTCCATGAAGCCGACAAAATCCAGCAGAACCCGGCTGCCGCGCTTGGCGGGGGCGGTGGAGTTGTGGTAGACGGAGCGCATCCGGGTCTGGTGGACCATCTCCTGGTCAATGGTCTTTTCGGAAAGCGGCCGCACATGGCGGGTGACAGCCAGCCCCTTGTACTGGCCTAATTTTACTTCTGGTAGATTTTTTGCGTTGTTGGACATATCGTTTTACTCTCCTTTTATAAACCATGAACAGCCAGCCAGTTTTCCACAACAGAGGAAAACATTTCTGGGTATTTGGCGTTTTCAGCATCAAATTCATGGAGATAGGTCTCCACTTCCTCACGTGTCACGGGAGTGGTGCGTTCCCAGATCGTGAACACCGTGCCGTTGCCCATATCGAAGGTCGCAACTTGCTGGTGGGTAGTCTCTCTCAGCTGAAGAAAAACGGCGTTGAACCGGTGGCCCAGTTCCGTGTCCGGAGCCAGTGAGAGGGGGAACGGGTCTGCAGTTACCACATATCTGGCATCAAAGAAACCGGTGGGGAAATAGTGGGTGCCCGGCACCGAGAAGCTGTCCGGCAACTTGCCGTCCAGTGCATGGTTGGGCAGGTCACAGTTCCGCAGGTGGCCGGGATTGTAGAGCATGTCATCCGGGATCATATAGGCGACCTCGCCCTCCCCCAGATGTTCAACCAGCCATTGTGCCATGGCCTGGATCTGCGGTTTGTCCTTGCGGTCATAGGTCAGCTCGTCCAGCCGCTGATACTCAGCAAGGTCTGCCGGGTGGAACGCATGGATAACGAACTCTGGCAAGGCCATGACAGTGAGCGGGGAGCACCGCACCGACACGGCGAACAACAGTGTAAAGACCCAGAAACAAAGCTTTGGTATTTTGAAATGCTCGATACTCTCTGCCAGACCCGCCGCACCGCAGAGAAACAGAATGACATAGGCGGGCACGTACAGCAGCATCTGATGGGAGCCGGAATTCTGCACTCGGGTAAATAAGAGCATACTGAGCATCAGCTCACACAGCGCCAACACAGGCAGGCTGGGCTTTTTCCGCTTGACGCAGAGCCACAAACCAAACAGGATCAAAATAAGGTTCAGCAGGCCGGTGCGCATGGCATGATAATAGAGCTCTACCGCAATGCCGCCGACATTATAGTACGAATAGCGGTCGGAGTAGTTAAAAGCCAGGATCTTGCTGACCATGGGCCAGAGCAGGACCACCATTGCTGCCATGGCGCAGACACCAAACAGGATGAGGTTGCGTACTCGGCGCAGGGCAAGGCCCTTTTGGCCCTGTTTTGCGAGCTTTGCACTGCTTACAAAGAGCAGAAGCGCATAGGAAAAGTAATAGCCCACCACAAAATATAAGTACCAGCGGCGGCTCAGGATAATCGCGGCCGTTGCCAGGAAGATGAGCACGAACCGCCCCGGCTCCAGCTTTTCAAAACGGTAGTCCAATGTGAGGAGCAGAATGGCAAAAGCGAAGATCAGACCGAACCAGTCCGGCTGTGCCAGCATAGCGCTCATTCGCAGGAACGGATAGGTCAGCACCCAGGAAAAGCCGATGATAAAATACCAGAACTTATTCTTGACCTCCAGAATCTGCCCGATTTTGATCGTGAGACCAGCCAGCATCAGCATAAGGCTGGGGAGCACACAGAAAACCTGCGCAAAAGCGTAGCTGTCACCCGTTTTTGCGGTGAGGCAGAACGGGAACTCAGTGAACAAGGTGATGAAATTGGTGTAGTCTTCAGAAAATGTGCTTATGATATACTTAAAACCGGCCACCGGACCCAGCGCAAAAGCCGCTTCGGTATTGAACTGCTTCTGAATGTAGTTCACATAATCCCAGGCGTAGATGAACTGCCGCCGCCCCAGCGCCCAATAGAAGTAGAGCACAGCTCCGGCCCAGAAGGCGATGATGGCTGCGCGGTGGAAGAAGTCCAGCTCCACACCGGCAGTGTGCAGCACCCACAGCGCGCCGTAGAACAGCACACAGCTGCACCACAGGCTCACCAGCGGGAAGAACGCCGCCGCGGTGGGGAACAGCAGACCCACCAGCACCAGCAGGAGTGCTCCAGCACCCAGCCCGATGCCGCCCTTTGCCCAGGGTGAAAGGGTCTTCTTTTCAGAAAGTATCGTTGACATTGTACATGCTCCTCGGTTTTGAACCACAATATTACAGCTTACAGTATAATGATTCCGGGCGGCACAGGCAAGAGGGCAGGCCCCCGGAAGATAAAATATCCCGCCTGCATTTCAGCAGACGGGATATTTTGAATGCGATATTACTTTTTGGAATTCTGCTTTGCCGCGATGGTGGCCTTGCGCTTCTGGGCGGCGGCCTTGCGGGCAGAGGCCTGTGCGGCTTCCGGGTGGGGAGCCTCCGGCGTGATGCGGTACATCCGGCTGCCCATGGCGGGCAGATCCACGCTCAGGGTGTAGTCCCGGCCGTACACGCCGCCATCGGTGGTGTGCAGGTGTCTGGTGCGGCTGCGGTCCGCGCCGTTCCAGCAGGCAGCCTCGCTGTTCAGCAGCTCATCGGCGGCGCAGGGGTACTGGAAGTAGAGCGGGAACTTTTTGTGGACGGTATTCTGGGTGTTCATCACACAGAGGATGGTCTGGCCCGCGCCTTTCCGCAGCCAGGCGTACACGCCTTCGTCCCGGCTCTCGCAGGCGATCCACTCAAAGCAGTTCGGGTTGTATTCGCCATCGTAGAGGGCGGGTTCGGTGGCATACAGGCGGCCCAGCTCGGCAAAATATTTCTGGAAGCTGTCGTGGAAGGGATACTTCATCAGGCCCCAGTCCAGCTCCTTTTTCTCATCCCACTCCCGGAAATGCCCCAGCTCATTGCCCATAAAGTTCAGCTTTTTGCCCGGGTGGGTGTACATGTAGAAGTAAAGGGTGCGCAGCTGGGCACATTTTTCCTCGTAGGTGCCCCACAGCTTATCAATGATGGTCTTTTTGCCGTGCACCACCTCGTCGT
>OJSQ01002697.1_pt1 | contig 14443 bp, 15 predicted proteins | sample 1599551 | NCBI WGS metagenome assembly OJSQ01 (sample SAMN04168659, study PRJEB22393) | human gut metagenome | biome: human gut microbiome; feature: stool | host: Homo sapiens | collected 2014-05-12
GCGTACCACGGATGATGTGGTAACGGACGCCGGGCAGGTCCTTGACACGGCCGCCACGGATCATGACCACAGAGTGCTCCTGCAGAGAGTGACCAACACCGGGAATGTAGGCGGTGACCTCATAGCCGTTGGTCAGACGGACACGGGCGATCTTGCGCAGTGCGGAGTTAGGCTTCTTGGGGGTCGCAGTTCTCACGGCGGTGCAGACGCCACGCTTCTGAGGGGAGGAGAGATTGGTCTCCTTGTTCTTCAGCGTATTCAGGCCCTTCTGCATAGCGGGGGAATTGGACTTGTAGGTAGCCTGTTTCCGGCCCTGCTTGACCAGCTGATTAAAAGTAGGCATGCAATGAACTCCTTTCTAAAGATTTGTTGGGATGACTCCCTTTATTTTCCACGGAATAAGAAATTTTATTCCGGAAAAACCGTTTTAACGGCTGGGGACGGCGGCTGCGGCGGTCCCCACGGCGATGCCGGCGGCACGGCCCAGCTGTGACATGGTAAACTCCGTCACGGCAGGCACTCCCACTGCACGGCAGGCCGCCAGCAGCGGCTCCACCAGTGCCGGGTCGGCATCCTTTGCCAGAAAGACCCGTCCGGCATGACCGGCAGCCAACAGGCGGCGTGTCTGCTTCAGGCCCACCACCCGGTTTTCGCAAGACAATTCTTCCAGCATGGAGAGCCTCCTCGTTGAAATATCGCCCTGCATGGCAAAATTCGCAGGCTCCAAGCCCACGCAATTCAGGATTATAGCATAAACCCGTCCCAGCGTCAAGTAGATTTCCAGCAAAAATTTGTGCGTTTGGCTGAATTTCTGCCGTGTTTTTCTGGGAAATACACAAAGCCCGCCGGAGCGGATTTTCCCCTGTACTTTCCCGCCTCGACGTGGTATCCTAATATATATTAAGAATCGCCGGATATCATCCGAGCCTATGAAAACAGGAGGGATCGCCATGATCCTCATTCAGAACGCCCACATCAAGCCCATCGTCGGGCCGGAGCTGCCCAACGGCTGCCTGCTGGCGGAGGATGGCCGCATCACCGCCGTCGCCCCCCACATCGACGCCCCGGAGGGCTGCACCGTCATCGACGCAGGCGGCCGTCTGCTGACCCCCGGCTGCGTGGAGGCCCACTGTCACATCGGTCTGGACAATGAGTGTCTGCGCTGGGAGGGCATGGACTACAATGAGATCGTGGACCCCCTGACGCCGCAGCTGCGGGCCATCGACTCCATCAATCCTCAGGACGGTGCCTTCCCCAACGCCCTGCGGGGCGGTGTCACCACCGCCTGCACCGGCCCCGGCAGCGCCAACGTGGTGGGCGGCACCTTCACGGTACTGAAGCTAGCCGGTAAACGGGTAGACAATATGCTGCTGAAGGAGCCTGCCGCCATGAAATGCGCCTTCGGCGAAAACCCCAAGGGCTGCTACGGACAGGGCCTGAAGAAGAGCCCCATGACCCGGATGGCGGTGGCGGCGCTGCTGCGGGAGCTGCTGTTCAAGACCCGGCGTTACCGGGATGACAAGCTGGCCGGGAAGAACCCCCCCTTCGACATGAAGCTGGAGGCCATGCTGCCGGTCATCAACGGCGAGATCCCCCTGAAGTGCCACGCCCACCGGGCCGACGACATCCTCACCGCCGTCCGTATCGCCAAGGAGTTCGGCGTCAAGGCCACGCTGGATCACTGTACCGACGGCGAGCTTATCTCCGACGAGCTGGCCAAGGAGGGCCTGCCGGTGTTCGTAGGTCCCACGCTGGGCAGCAAAAGCAAGGCCGAGCTGCGCCACAAGAGCTTCACCACCCCCGGCGCCCTGTACCACGCCGGACTCACCGTCAGCATCATCACCGACGCCCCGGTGATCCCGCTGGAGAAGCTGCCCATGTGCGCCGGTCTCGCCGCAAACGCAGGTCTCCCCATGGAAGAGGCGTGGCGGGCCATCACCATCAACCCCGCCCGCAGCTTGGGCATCGACAGTCGTGTGGGCAGTCTGGAACCCGGCAAGGACGCCGATCTGGTGCTGTGGACGGCGGATCCCCTGACCACCATCGGGGCCGAGGCCTACTGCACCATCGTGGACGGCAAGGTGGTCTATCAGGCGGAGTAAGCCAAAATCACCAATATTTTACCGAAAACCCTCAAGATAACATAGAAAGATCCGCACTGTGACACTTCACAGTGCGGATCTTTTATTGCTCTTCGGATGCTCGTTCAGCGCAGCCACAGCCAGCCCGCCAGCGCCAGCTGCACCACCAGAATAGCCGGGATGCCATAGCGGAAGTACCAGTGTCGGGTCTTGTGGTGAAAGGTCCACATCCCCAGCAAGGCCCCCACGCTGCCGCCCACGATGGCCAGCAGAAACAATGTCTTTTCCGGCACACGCCAGCGTCTCTGCTTGGCCCGCCGCTTATCGGCTCCGTACACGGCAATGGTGGCCACGTTGACGATCAGCAGATAGACGCCCAGCCAGTCCGACAGGGCCGCCAGCAGCTCCTGCATCAGCCCTTCAGAGCGGCCAGAGCGCAGGCGGTCTTGGCGCCCAGAACGGCGTTGTTGTACACCAGCTGGATGTTGCTCTCCAGGCTGTCGCCGCCGGTGAGATCCTTCACCTTGGCCAGCAGGAAGGGCGTGGTCTCCTTACCGTGGATGCCCTGCGCCTTGGCCTCGGCCAGAGCCTGCTCGATGGCCTTGTCGATGACCTTGTGATCCATGGAGTACTTCTCCGGGATGGGGTTGGTGACCAGCATACCGTTCTTCATGCCCAACTCACGCTCGGCGTGGAAGGCAGCGGCCAGCTCCTCCGGGGTATCCAGCTCGTAGTCCACGCCGAAGCCGGACTTGCGGGTGTAGAAGGCGGGCAGTTCGTTGGTGCCGTAGCCGATGACAGGCACGCCCTTGGTCTCCAGATACTCCAGCGTCAGACCCAGATCCAGAATGGACTTGGCACCGGCGCACACCACCATCACAGGGGTCTGACCCAGCTCCTCCAGATCAGCGGAGATGTCCATGGTGGTCTCGGCGCCACGGTGTACGCCGCCGATGCCGCCGGTGGCAAAGACCTGGATCCCGGCCATGTGGGCGATCATCATGGTGGTGGTCACGGTGCAGGCGCCGTCGCTGCCCTTGGCCACCAGCACCGGCAGATCACGGCGGCTGGCCTTTGGCACAGCGTGACCGGCACGGCCCAGATAGTCGATCTCCTCGGCGGTCAGACCAGCCTTCAGGCGGCCCTTGATGATGGCGATGGTGGCAGGCACAGCGCCGTTTTCACGGATGAGCTTCTCCACGTTCATAGCGGTCTCCACATTCTGGGGATAGGGCATACCGTGGGAGATGATGGTGCTCTCCAGTGCCACCACGGGCTTGCCCTGCTCCAGAGCCTCTTTGACCTCAGTGGAAATGTCCAGATAACGATTCAGCATGATTCAGTTCCTCCTGTTGATAAATTCGATTGGGTTCGGATTGAAATGTATAGAAACGATAAGGAATGACTTACAGGGCCATGCGCCGCAGCAGCTCCGCCTCGCTCATGGAGGGGTGGATGGTCTCGGCGCTCTCCATGGTCAGGGAGGAGGCCGCCAGACCCGCACGGGCCGACCTCTCCAGATCGCTGCCCTGCAGGTAGGCCCACGTCAGAGCCGCCATAAAGGAATCGCCGCAGCCGGTGGTACTGACCATCTCCGCCTTGGGGGCGGGCAGGGTCACGCTGCCGCTCTGATCGGCGGCATAGACGCCGTCGGCTCCCAGTGAGATGAACACCCGATGCAGTCCCGTCTCCAGCAGGGTCCGGGCCGCACGGTGGAGGCTGTCGGTATCCGTGATAGGCACGCCGGACAGCAGCTCCGCCTCCAGCCGGTTTGGCTTCAGGGTGTGGAGCTTTCCCAGCACCGGCCGCAGCTTCTCGGCCTTCACCGTGGACACGGGGTCGGCAAAAATAGGGGCGTGGCAGTTATCCGCCAGCCATGCGATGCTCTCCGCCGGGAGGTTGGTGTCGATGACCACCACCTGACTGCCCTCCAGCAGCTGCTTGCGCCCCGCCAGCACACGGGGCGTCAGATTCCGATAGATGTCCATATCCGACACCGCCAGCTGCATATCCCCCTGCTGGTCGTTGATGAAAAGATAGGTGGAGGTGTGACCGCCGGGGATCACCGGGGACTGGGAGATATCGATGCCCAGCTCGCCGCACACCGCCGCCAGCTTCTGGGCGTACACATCGTCGCCGAAGGCTGTCAGCAGCCGCACATCCAGCCCCATCAGACTCATGTTGTGGGCGATGTTCCGGCCTACGCCGCCGGGGCTCATCCGCACCCGGCCGGGGTTGGAATCCTGTGCCACCAGTTCCTCACCGGGCCAGCCGCCGATGTCCATGTTCATACCGCCCACCACCGTGACGTAGGGGCTGCGGGTCACGATGTAGCCCTTTCCGGCGATGCAGCCCTTTTTCATCAGGTTGGAAATATGCACCGCCACGCTGGACCGTGTGATGCCCGCCCGCTCCGCCAGCTCCTGCTGGGAGATCATGGGATCCGCTTCGATCCAGTTGAGTATCTGCCGTTCCCGTTGGGTCATGCCGCACCTCCATAAGCAAAACTTTACTTTCTAATCATATGCTTATTATACCATGTGTTCCCGCCGTGTCAAGTCCTTTTCCATAGGCGGAAAAACTTTTTTTGCTCCCGATGGGACGGGCTCTTGCAAAAGTGGCGACGGGCGGTTATAATCTACGTTATACCGATTTTAGTGCAAGGAGGAACGCACGATGGAGCGAATGAAGATCGCTGCCCTTTTTGCCGACCAGGAACAGCTGGACGGCAAGGAAGTCACCGTGTGCGGCTGGGCCCGCACCATCCGGGATATGAAAACCTTTGGGTTCATCGAGCTCAATGACGGCTCCTGCTTCAAGAATTTGCAGGTGGTCATGTCCGCTGATGAGCTGAATAATTATAAGGAGATCGCCGGGCAGAACGTGGGCGCCGCTCTCATCGTCCGTGGCGCCGTGGTGCTGACGCCGGAGGCCAAGCAGCCTCTGGAGATAAAGGCCTCCTCCATCGAGGTGGAGGGCAAGTCCACCCCGGACTATCCTCTGCAGAAAAAGCGCCACAGCGTGGAGTTCCTGCGGACCATCCAGCATCTGCGGCCCCGCACCAACCTGTTCTCCGCTACCTTCCGGGTCCGCAGCGTAGCAGCCTACGCCATCCACGAGTTCTTCCAGAGCCGTGGCTTCGTATATGTCCACACTCCCATCATCACCGGCTCCGACTGCGAAGGCGCCGGCGAGATGTTTCAGGTGACGACGCTGGATCTCAGCGACGTTCCCCGGACCGAAGACGGGCAGGTGGATTACAGCAAGGACTTCTTCGGCAAAAAGACCAGCCTCACCGTGTCCGGCCAGCTGAATGCCGAGAACTTCGCCATGGCCTTTGGTGACGTGTATACCTTCGGCCCCACCTTCCGGGCGGAGAATTCCAACACCCAGCGCCACGCCGCCGAGTTCTGGATGATCGAGCCGGAGATGGCCTTTACCGATCTGGCGGGGGATATGGATGTGGCCGAGGCCATGATCAAGCACATCATCCGCCGGGTGCTGGAGCGCTGCCCCGACGAGATCAACTTCTTCAACAGCTTCGTGGATAAGGGGCTCAAGGAGCGCCTGACCCATGTGATGACCTCCGATTTCGGCCGGGTCAGCTATACCGAGGCGGTGGAGATCCTGAAGCAGCACAATGACCAGTTCGACTTCAAGGTAGACTGGGGTACCGACCTCCAGACGGAGCACGAGCGGTTCCTGACGGAGCAGGTGTTCAAGCGCCCGGTGTTCGTCACCGACTATCCCGCCGAGATCAAGGCCTTCTATATGCGGATGAACGATGACGGCAAGACGGTGGCGGCGGCGGACTGTCTGGTCCCCGGCATTGGCGAGATCATCGGCGGCAGCCAGCGCGAGGAGCGGCTGGAGGTACTGGAGGAGCGTATCCGCCAGCTGGGCATGAACCCGGAGGACTACTGGTGGTACTGCGATCTGCGGCGCTACGGCTCCTGCAAGCACGCAGGCTTCGGTCTGGGCTTCGAGCGGATGGTGATGTACCTGACAGGTGTCAGCAACATCCGGGACGTGGAGCTGCATCCCCGCACCGTGGGCAATGCGGAGTTCTGATGCACTTCCGGGCTTTGACAGCAATACAAAGCTTCTGCCGTTCCAATAAAACAGCTGCATCGAGGGCGCTGGCGCAAGCCGGCGCCCTTTTTCCTTTTGACTCCAATGGATCACTCTTCCCAGCAGTTTTTCTTTTTTGTCTTGTCTCCGACGGGTGACTTTCTGCCAATAGCAGCAGAAAGTTTCACCGTCGTGTCAGCCGGTTTCCAGCCATATTGTGGCATGAAAACCGGGACACTTCCTCGAAACCACCTCGCTTCATCCGCCACAGGCGGCGCTTCGGCGGTTTCCAAAGAACGCCAGCAGAAACCCATGGTTTCTGCACTTCCTTTTTGCGTACAAGAGCTGCATCCTAAGTCCCGCCGAAGCAGGGAATTGACTGCCTTCTACCCACGCTGCCGCTGCATTGTGAGGGTGAAAGAGATTGCTGTTCTACCGTGGGGAATCCGTATGTTCCGGCGGTAGACGCATCATTTTCTTCGCCTGAGCCGGGAGCGGCAGCGGGTCTGTTGCTGAGCCGATTCCCTTTATGGCCCATAACAAACGAAACTCTTGAGAGTAAAGGGAGTCCAGAGACCATTGGTCTCTGGCGGCTCTTTTGCCCACTTTTCCAGCTGTTGGGAAAAGTGGGCCGCCGGAGGCACGTTCCTTACGCAAACGTGTTATTGGCAGAAAGTCACCCGCCGGAGGCAATCGAAGAAAAAACTACTGGGAAAATATGCCGTCGGAGACAAAAGGAGAAAAGACTGCGGGGAAAGGACACCACCGGGGAGCGAAGCACAAAATTCCGCAAAAAAGGATTGACATTTCTCTCATATCTGCTATAATCTGAAAACGGTTTTCATTTTCAAATCTGCGAGGTGACGCATATGACCTATATGACCCGGCAGCAGCAGGCAGTGCTGGACTGCATCGCCGCCTGCCCCGGCGGCTGCGCCACGGCCATGGCGCTGGCGGACCGGCTCCGCAGCGGCGGTCAGTCCGTGGGACTGACCACCGTATACCGCCAGCTGGAGCGGCTGGAGAAGCAGGGGCTGGTCCACAAGCTGGTGACGGACGAGGGGGCCTGCTGGCAGTACTGCGACTGTCACGCCCACCGGGACTGCATCCTACTGAAGTGCGAGGTGTGCGGGGCCATCCAGCATATGGACTGCGGCCATTTAGGGGAGCTGTATCAGCACGTTTTGCAGCGGCATCATTTCCGCATCAACCCCCGCAGGACGCTGTTTTACGGTCTGTGCGACCGGTGCAGCGGGGAGGAGCCGTCATGAGGCGGCTGCTGGCGGCGGTGCTGGCGGCGGTGGTGCTGCTCCCTGCGGTGGGATGCGCTGCCCGTCCGGCAGAGCCGGAGAGCGGCAAGCTGCGGGTAGTGTGCTCCCTGTTCCCCTACTACGACTTTGTGCGGGCCATCGGCGGGGAGGACGTGGAGGCGGAGCTGCTGGTACCCGCCGGACGGGAGACCCACAGCTTCGAGCCAACGCCGCTGGATGTGATCCGGCTGTCGCAGGCGGATGTGTTCGTCTACAACGGCGGGGAGAGCGAGTACTGGGTGGAGGAGATCCTGGACTCCGCCGGGGAAGAGATCCCCTACACTCTGCGGCTTATGGACTATGCCCAGCCGCTGGAGGAGGAGTTGGCGGAGGGGATGCAGGGGGCGGGCCACGACGACCATCATGACCACGACGACCATCATGACCACGATGACGGCCATGAGGACGAGGCGGAGTACGACGAGCACATCTGGACGTCGCCACGCATCGCCATGGGGCTGTGCCGGGCCATTGCCGGGACGCTGCAGGAGGCCGATCCGGAACACGCACAGAACTACGCCCGGCGGCTGGAGACGTATCTGGCAGAGCTGTCGGAGCTGGATCAGGCCTTCACGGAGGTGGTGGCCGACGGCAATCGGCACATGGTGGTGTTCGGGGATCGGTTCCCGCTGCTGTACTTCTGTAAGACCTACGGACTGGAGTACCGGGCGGCCTTTCACGGCTGTGCCGGGGATACGGAGCCGTCACTGGCTACCCTGAAATATCTCATTGATAAGGTGCAGGAGGAGGGTATCCCGGTGGTGTATACCATCGAGCTCAGCAGCCGGAAGGTGGCGCAGGCCATTGCCGAGACCACCGGGGCCAAGGTGCTGACCTTCCAGTCCTGCCAGACCGTGTCCCGGCAGGACTTCGACGCCGGGGCCACCTACCTGTCGCTGATGCGGCAGAATGTCGCTGCACTGAAGGAGGGACTTGCCTGATGGATAAGGAAACGCTGCTGTCCTGCCGGGACGTGTCGCTGGGCTACGAGGGACACACCGTGTGGGAACATCTGACCTTCTCGGTACATTCGGGGGAATACCTGTGCATCGTGGGGGAAAACGGCTCCGGCAAGTCCACGCTTCTCAAGAGCCTGCTGGGGCTGCTGCCGCCGCTGAAGGGGGTCATCCGGCGAAGCGACACCGCAGGGGCGGTGGGCTATCTGCCCCAGCAGACCCAGGCGCAGCGGGATTTTCCCGCCACCGTCAGCGAGGTAGTGCTGTCGGGCTTTCTCAGCGCCCGTGGACGGCGGTTCTTCTACTCCGCCGCCGAGAAGTCGCAGGCGCTGATGCACATGGGAAAGCTGGGGATATTGGAATTGAAGGATCGGTGCTACCGGGAGCTGTCCGGCGGACAGCAGCAGCGGGTGCTGCTGGCACGGGCGCTGTGCGCCGCCCGGCGGCTGCTGATCCTGGACGAGCCGGTGACGGGGCTGGACCCTGCCGCCGCACAGGACCTGTACCGGACGCTGGCCTATCTCAACAAAAATGAGGGGCTGGCCATCGTCATGGTGACCCACGACCTGCAGAGCGCCCTGCAATACGCCGACACCGTGCTCTATGCCGGGCAGGGCAAGTGGTTCCACGGCACGACGGCGGAATATCTCGCCTCCCCCTACGGGCGGCGGTTCGGAGGTGAGCGGACATGACGCTGCTGCTGGAGATGTTTACCTATCCCTTCATTGTTCGGGCCTTTGCCGCCGGGGTGCTGCTGTCGCTGTGTGCGGCGCTGCTGGGGGTGCCGCTGGTGCTCAAGCGGTACTCCATGATCGGGGACGGACTGAGCCATGTGTCCTTCGGGGCGCTGTCCGTGGCGCTGGCCTGCGGCTGGGCGCCGCTGCCGGTGTCCATCCCGGTGGTCATCGTGGCGGCGCTGGGGCTGCTGCGAATGACGGAGCGCAGCCGCATGGGGGCCGATGCCGCCATTGCGGTGGTGTCCGCCTCTTCGCTGGCGGTAGGCGTCATCGTTACCAGCCTCACCACCGGCATGACCACGGACGTGGACAGCTATATGTTCGGCTCCATTCTGGCCATGACGCAGGCGGATGTGGTACTCAGCGCCCTGCTGTGCGTGGGGGTGCTGGTGCTGTTCGTGCTGTTTTACCACCGGCTCTTTGCCATCACCTTTGACGAGAACTTTTCCCGTGCCACCGGGGGGAAGGTGGGGCTATACAACACCCTGCTGTCGGTGCTGACGGCCCTGACCATCGTACTGGGGATGCGGATGATGGGCGCTATGCTCATCTCCAGTCTGGTGATCTTCCCGGCACTGTCGGCCATGCGGGTGGAAAAGAGCTTCCGGGGCGTGGTGGTGCTGGCGGGGGTGCTGTCGGTGCTGGGCTTCTGCGCAGGTCTCACCGGTTCGTATCTGCTGAGCACCCCGGTGGGAGCCTCAGTGGTGGTGGTAGACCTGCTGATCTTCCTGCTGTGCTGCGGTGTGCGGCGGGTGCGGGGCTGAGACTTAAAACGCTTTGGGAGGGACGCTGCGGGCTGCGGCGTCCCGTTTTCCCGTTGGGGCGGGGAAAATACCGCCTGAAAAAGCCGGTTTCGACGGAAAATCCCCGGAAAAGCTCTTGCAATCACTGAAAAATCGTGCTATACTTACTGCATAGTAAGGTGGTATTGACTGGGAGTGGACGATTCGTCCGCTCTTTTTGTTGGTCATTTTTGCATCCTTAAAATACGGCGGACAGGAGGTTCCTATGGCAAAGAAGATCACCGAGCTGGTGGCGGAGGTGGCGGCGCCTGTGGCGCAGGAGCAGGGCTGCACCCTGTGGGACGTGGAGTATGTCCGTGAGGCGGGACAGTGGTATCTGCGGCTGTATCTGGACAAGGACGGCGGCGTGGACATTCTGGACTGCGAGGCCGTGAGCCGGAGGGTCAGCGATCTGCTGGATGAGCTGGATCCCATCGAGGCAAGCTATATCTTCGAGGTGTCCTCCGCCGGAGCGGAGCGGCCTTTGAAGCGGCCCTCGGACTTTCAGCAGTTTATGGGCAGCCCCGTGCTGCTGAAAACCTATAAGCCCGTCAACGGCCGCAAGGAGTTCGCCGGGAGGCTGGCGGGCTACGACAACGGAGCCGTAGAACTGGATATGGGCACGGCGCAGCCCCTGCGGTTTGAAAAGCAGGACATTGCGCTGGTGCGCCTGCGTGTGGAATTTTAAGCAACGACAGAAAGAATAGGAGTTACGATCATGAAATGCGATGAGATCTTTGCCGCACTGGCAATGCTGGAAAAGGAGCGGGGCATCCCTCAGGACTTTATGATGAACAAGATCGTTCAGGCCCTGACCACCGCCTATAAGCGGGACCACGAGGGCGTGGAGAACGTGGTGGTGGAGGTCAACGAGGAGAAGCGTGACCTGAAGATGTTCGTGCAGAAGGAGATCGTGGAGGAGGTGGAGAACCCCGGCTCCCAGATCTCTCTGGAGGAGGCCCGGCGCATCTCCGCCAAGTATGAGCTGGGCGGCATGGTGCGCTTCCCGGTGGAGAATGTGGAGTTCGGCCGCATTGCCGCCGGTAACGGCAAGCAGGTCATCATCCAGGGTCTGCGGGAGGCTGAGCACGGCATGATCTACGACGAGTGGGGCTCCAAGCAGCATGAGATCCTCACCGGCACCGTGTCCCGCATCGATCCCCGCAGCGGCAACGTCTATCTCCGCATCGGCACCGGCAACGAGGCTACCGAGGGCATCCTGAGCCTGAACGAGCAGGTCAGCACCGAGAGCTACACCGAGGGGCAGCTGCTGAAGGTGTATCTGGTGGAGGTGCGCCGCGGCACCCGTGGCCCGCAGGTCATGGTGTCCCGGACCCATCCGGGCCTTGTCAAGCGGCTGTTTGAGCTGGAGGTGCCGGAGATCTTCGACGGCACGGTGGAGATCCGCTCCATCGCCCGTGAGGCCGGCAGCCGCACCAAGATGGCGGTGTGGTCCGCCGACGAGAACGTGGATCCCATCGGCGCCTGCGTCGGCCCCCGTGGTCAGCGTGTGGCTGCCATTGTGGAGGAGCTCCACGGCGAGAAGATCGACATCATCAAGTACTCCGAGGATCCCGCCGAGTTCATCGCCGCTGCGCTGGCTCCCTCCGATGTGGAGGAGGTGCGTCTGGCGGACGAGGGCAAGGTGTGCCGGGTCATCGTCCCCGACGACCAGCTGAGTCTGGCCATCGGCAAGGAGGGGCAGAACGCCCGTCTGGCTGCCCGGCTCACCGGGTATAAGATCGACATCAAGCCCGTATCCCGGGCGGATGAATAAGTTCGTATCCTGAGAGGAGGCCCGTCATGCAGAAGGTGAAGAAGATCCCCCAGCGCCAGTGCGTGGGGTGCCGTATCAAGCGGGATAAAAGGGACCTGCTGCGGATCGTCAAGACCCCGGAGGGGGAGATCGTGCTGGATGCCACCGGCAAAAAATCCGGACGGGGCGTGTACGTCTGTCCCGACCCGGAGTGCCTGCGGAAGGCACGGAAGTCCCGTGGGCTGGAGCGTGCGCTGGAGACGACCATCCCGGCGGAGGTATACGATGGGCTGGAGGCCCGGATGGGGGAGTAATGGAGCATATTTTATCAATGATCGGCCTTGCCAAAAAGGCGGGCCGTGTGGAGATCGGTGAGGAGCCGGTGGGCTCTGCCGCCCGCAGCAAGCACGCACGGGTCATTCTGGTGGCGTCGGATGCGGCGGCCGGCTCTGTGCGCCGGGCGTATGCCTTTGCACAGACGGGGGCCTGCCTGTGTCTGACCATCCCCGCCGACAAGGACGCTCTGGGCCGTGCGCTGGGCCGCAGCAGCTGCGCCATGGCGGCTGTCACCGACGTGGGCTTTGCCGACGCCATCGTGAAAAAGCTGGCAGCCATGGATCCGGAGCATTATGAGCAGGCATCCCGGCGGCTGCAGATCAAGGCCCGGCGGGCCATGGAGCGGCGGGAGGAGCAGGCCCGGCACGAGAAGAACCTGCGCCGGGGCAAGAAGCGCACGGCTCCCCCGGAGCCGCCGCAGCCGGTGCAGGAGCCGCCCCGTGAGGCGGCGAAGGAAAAGCCCCGGCGTCCGGCCCGTCCGGGCCGCAGGCGCCCCGCTGCTCCGCAGCAGCGGTTTGCCGGTTCCCGGCCGGTGAAAAAGGGCAAGGGCTCCGGCAGGGATCGGAAAAAATCGTAAGTTTTGTGCTCCGGCACATTTCGTAATCACAAAGATGGAGGTGGCTTTATTTGGGTAGCGTAGGAAACAAATATAGAGTGCATGAGGTGGCGAAGGACTTCGGAGTCCCCACCAAGCAGATCACGGAGATCTTGACCAAGTACGCCGAAACGCCCAAGAACCATATGCAGGTCTTGGAGGATCGGGAGCTGTCTCTGATCTTTGAGTATCTGACCCAGCACAATCAGGTATCCGGGATTCAGGTGATCTTCGCCGAGGGGGCCAAGCCTGCCGAGAAGAAGCAGCAGCCTGCCGCCAAGCCCGCCGAGAAGAAGCCGGAGGGCAAGGGGGAGAGCCGTCCCGCCAAGCAGGAGACCAAGCCCGTCTCCCGTGTGCCTCAGACCAAGGTGGTGGACACCCGCAAGGCCACGGCGGTGAATTTGGATAAGTACGACGAGAAGCTGCAGGACATGGCGGAGGGCCGCACCGGCGGCGGCCGTCGGGCCCAGCAGCAGACCCAGGGCAAGGAGAAGTTCCGCAACGGCGGCAAGCGCCGGGACAACGGCTTTTCCAATAAACGCAAGCAGGAGGAGGCGGATCGTCTGCGCCGCCTGCGGCTGGAGGTCATCAAAAAGACCCCCGTTACCGTGCAGATCCCCGATGAGATCAGCGTGGGCGAGCTGGCCAGCCGCATGAAAAAGACCGGCGCAGAGGTAGTCAAGTGCCTGATGAAAAACGGCGTCATGGCCTCCCTGAGCCAGCTCATTGACTTCGACACCGCCGCCATCATCGCCGAGGAGATGGGCTGCAAGGTGGAGAAGGAGGTCATCGTCACCATCGAGGAGAAGCTCATCGACACCGCCGAGGACAAGGAGGAGGATCTGGAGCCCCGCGCCCCCGTGGTGGTGGTCATTGGCCACGTCGACCACGGCGAGACCTCCCTGCAGGACTATATCCGCAACGCCCTCGTGGCGGCGGGCGAGGCCGATGTGGCGGGCTGCTTCATGGACGACGAGCAGACGGCTGGCGATCAGGGGCTTGCCTTGACCAAGGGGTATGCGACGCTCGGCGAGGTGGTGTTCCGCAGCAAGTTCTCGGCGCAGTCCTCCGGCGGCCCCGTGATAGCCCAGCTCCAGGGCCGCGCCGCGCCCGAAGGGCAGGAGGGCGCGGAGGTGGTGTGGCTCCCCACGTACGCCGACTGCCTCGAGGCGGTGAACACCGGGCGCGCCGACCTCACGAGCATGCCCGCCTCGTTCGCCGAGTGCCTGTTTACCGAACGCTCCTACGGCAACGTGGCCCCGGCCACGGCCGACCATACCGAGACCTCGTTCTCCCTGGCGCTGCCGCGCCCGGTGGACTCGGGCCTGTACTCGGTGCTGAGCAAGGCGGTGAACAGCTTCACGGACGACGAGCTGGAGGCCCTGTGCGGACAGCTCAAGGGCGTTCTGGCCCAGTTGAAACAGGAGTAACCCATGGCATTTGAAGGACTGACCGAAAAGCTCTCCGCCGCCTTCAAGAAGCTGCGCGGCAAGGGCCGCCTCTCCGAGGCCGACGTGAAGGAGGCCATGAAGGAGATCCGCATGGCCCTGCTGGAGGCCGACGTGAACTTCAAGGTGGTCAAGCAGTTTGTGGCCACCGTCACCGAGCGGGCCATCGGCTCCGACGTGCTGGAGAGCCTGACCCCCGCCCAGATGATTGTCAAAATCGTCAATGAGGAGCTGACTGCCCTGATGGGTGGCGAGAACACCAAGCTGACGATTTCCCCCAAGCCCCCCACGGTGGTGATGCTGGTCGGCCTCAACGGCGCCGGCAAGACCACCAACGGCGCCAAGCTGGCGGGCTTTATGAAGAAGCAGGG
>OJSQ01002727.1_pt1 | contig 14254 bp, 9 predicted proteins | sample 1599551 | NCBI WGS metagenome assembly OJSQ01 (sample SAMN04168659, study PRJEB22393) | human gut metagenome | biome: human gut microbiome; feature: stool | host: Homo sapiens | collected 2014-05-12
AACTTTCATACCCTTTCTTGGCATAAATATCGCGAAACATATTTCCCGTCAGAATAATACTGATATATTGATCGGCAGTGGTCAGATTAAGAAACAGACCGGAACAAACCGTCGCACTGACCACGCTGACTGTTTTCTTCATAAAGCGCACAAAGATGGAAGTGATACTTCCCACCATACCGCTTGCTGTCATTGCTCCGCCGAAACACATGGCACATAGTATCAACCAAATCGTATTCATCATTCCTGACATGCCACGTGTGGCAATTAAATCTGTCAGAACGGCATTATCCGTGTGTAAATTTGTCTCTCCGTAGATAGTCATCATTAGTCCTTTAAACAGTGAATCGAATCCGGAAGCGGCAATTCCTGAAATTTCTTCCAACAAATCCGGCTGAAAGATTAAAGCAAAAACAGCAGCCAGCAGGGTGGACAGGAACAGCGTAACGATAGACGGCACTTTCTTCGCTATCAATATGCCGGTTGCTACGGGAACTATCAACAGCCACGGAGTGATATGAAACTTTTCATTCAGAGCTGTTGCCACTTCTGCGATGTGTTGTGTATTGTTGGCATCATGAGAGAATCCTGCTACGGTGAAAATAATTAGCGTAATGACAAGAGATGGAACCGTAGTAATCATCATATAACGGATGTGACGGAACAAGGGAGTGTCTGTGATAGAAGAGGCCAGGATGGTGGTTTCGGATAAAGGAGATATTTTATCTCCGAAGTATGCTCCTGAAATAATGGCTCCGGCAATCCAACCGTCTTCAAAACCTTGCGCCTTTCCGATACCCATCAGGGCGATACCGATGGTAGCAATGGTAGTCCACGAACTTCCGGTCATAACGGAAATCAATGCGCAGATGATGCAGGTAGATGCCAGGAAGAAACTGGGATGGATAATTTGCATCCCGTAGTAGATTAGCGTAGGCACTACTCCACTAATCATCCAGATCCCGCTCAACGCACCGATTATCAATAGAATAATAATGGCTGTTGCCACTCCGGCAATATTGTTGGTGATGGCGAGCTCATAATCTTTCCAGGGAATTTTATAGAACACCATACCGATAAGGATACAAATAGCTGTAGTGGTGAGTAGTGACACTTGGCTTCCGCCGCTTAGGGCATCACTGCCAAATGTGCGGATAGTGGCAAACAATAATAACACCAGTACAATGATCGGTATCAATGATACAAGGGGAGAGGGGGCTTTCTTCATGTTGATTCTTATAACCTTTTATTTGTTTTCCGGCTACTGTTTTGTTTATAGCCGCGCAAAGATACAACAAAAAAGAATGAAATCTTTTGCTTCAAAACGTCAGGCAATAAAAATTATTATAAGTTTGTATTTGATTGGAATATGTATAAGACCGGCTCAATTAGCGAAAGTCTTACGCCTTATCCACCAGTAACGGATGAAAAGTACCCCTGTCAGGATGAGGGCAATGGATAATCCGGTATAGAAAACAGAAATGAACGTTTCGGGCAGAAGATGGAAGCTACGTATGGTAATTCCCAGAGAAATCATGAAGATCATTGTAATCCAACTTTTCACATCGAAAAAGGAGAACGGGCAATTTCTGTGTTCTTTCTTTTGTTCGATTCGCTGGGTATGTTTATAATAAAGCCTTCTGAACACCAGAACGAAGAATAACAAGAAAACGACGGTAGCTTCTCCTATTTTGAACATCCAATCTTGGGAGGTGTTTAACCAGGTTACAATTCCTATTCGCAGAATATTCGCACCGGCTATAATCCAGACGGTGCCGGCTGTGATAAGTAAGATTTGTCTGTTAACTCCGTATTTCATTGGCTTTTTTATTGTAATAAACGGTTTGACCGTCCGTTTTGTTGACTCACTTCTTGTAGAAAGTCGTAATTAATAAAGAAATTCCGGTTAAAACGACTCCGGTACCGATAACTCCGTGCCAACCATACAGTTGCCAAAAGCTGCCCGCCAGAAATGTTCCCATTGAACCGCCAATAAAGTAAGTAGTCATGAAAACTGTATTGATACGGTTCGAAGCGCGCGGGTCCAGTTCGAAGATACTTGTCTGGTTGCTAAGTTGGATGCATTGCATCCCTATGTCAATGATGATGATTCCGGCAATGATACCAATAAAAGTGTTTTCACCGATGAAGAACAGTAACCAGGCAAAGAGAATCAATCCGCAACCGATAAAGTTAAAGCGGCGTACACCTACTTGCTTTACGTATCTTCCTACGAAAGAAGCAGTCAATGCTCCGGCCACTCCGCAAAGTCCTAGCATACCGATTACGTCGCTGTTGGCGAAGAACGGGGCTTGTCCCATTTTAAAAGCCAGACAGGACCACATGGCGAGGAGGGAACCGAAATTCAGTGCCGCCCGGATCGAATAAATGCGCAGTTGCGGGTATTCTTTCACTAAGGCTAACAGAGATTTCATCAGGCCGCTATACTTTCCCTGAAAGTTGGTCTGAATGTCAGGAAGGACTTTTAATACAACGATTGCGCAGATAAACATCATGCCTGCAGCGATGTGATACATTTCCCGCCAGCCAATCAGTTCACCGATAAATCCGCTGACGACACGTGAAGCCAGAATGCCGGTCAATAGTCCTGATAAGACAATCCCTACATTTCTGCCTTTATTTTCCGGACGGGAGAACTGGGCGGCTATCGGAATGAATATTTGTGGAATCATCGAACAAACTCCCGTGAGGAATGAAGCGATAAGTATCAAATGAAAATAGTGCGTCAGGGCGATAGTCAATAGAGAGAATATCAGAACGGTGAAGTTGACCAGGATGATTTTCTTACGCTGATATAAATCTCCCAGAGGGGTGATAAACAACAATCCTGCCGCATAGCCTATTTGCGTGACCATGGCAATCAGGTTAGTTCTGAACTCTGATATGCCAAGTTCATGACGTATCATATTTAATAGAGGTTGGATATAATAGATGTTAGCTACCGAGACACCTGCCACAATAGCGAGTGTCCAGAGGATGGATGCCGGTAGTCCTCCGTTTTCTTTTAATGGCTGTTTCATGCGGCAAAGATAATAAAATAAGATGTTTATTCGATGAAGAAAGTAGTGGAAACTGTGTTGCCTTCTCCGTCTACTGCCGTCAGGGAATGTTTGCCGGGAGCAGGTTGCAGGGAAATTTTGTGGAAATCCTGTGTCTGTGTCTGATAGGTGTCGTCGAGATGCCAGAAGATAGTGGCATTGGGATTGCTGTGTGCCAGTTCCACCGTGATAAAGCCTTTGCTGCCATCCAGTTGCTTGGGCAGCTTGATGTGGGCGTTCATCGGAGGGTAGATGAACTGCATGGGTTGGAAAGAATCTTCTCCGCAGCCGGCTTTGAAAGGTGGCAGCGGTTTATATTCCGGATGGTGTTGTTTATAGTACCATTCCCATACGGGCGGCAGGGCAAACCATGATTTCTGAATGGTAGGTTCCGTGTTTGCACAGTTTTCATAGATGCGGTGGCTTTCGTCGGCGGATAGTGTGACGAGATGATGGTAAGGACAAGCCTCTGTCCGTAATCCGACGGGAAGGATCAGTACGGTGTCGGTTTCTTCACAGAAACGTCCTTTCAGATGACCGGATTGACGGCATATCTCTGCATCAACAAAAATTCCTGTGGGACGTTCAAACCAGGGTGAAGATGGGAGATAATTGAATATATCGAATAATACGGGACCGGCTGTCTGTGCACCGACCAATCCGGGTTTTCCTTCTCCGGTTGCATTTCCTACCCATACGCCTACTGCATAGCGGGGAGTCACGCCAACGGCCCAGGCATCACGGAATCCGTAACTCGTTCCGGTCTTCCATGCGATAGTCTGCATCGAGGGGATTGATTTCCAGTCAATTTCTTCAGGGCGGTTGACTTCTGTTAAGGCGGAAAGGGTGAGCCAGGCCGCTCCTGCCGAAATGACTCCTTCTGAAATAACTCCTTCTGATATATCCTTTCTCGAAGTTGTTTTTCTTGAAATGGTCTTTCCTGAAGTAACTTTTCTTGAACCATCTCTTTCCGAAACTGTCTTTTCTTCTGTTCCCAGTAGTATCTGCACTTCCTTTTCTTGGGGAAGGTCGTTGGAATGACTGTTGGAGAGGCTTCGTCCCATTTGTGCATAAGCATTCGTCACATCCCATAAAGTAGCTTCGGCACCTCCTAAAATGAGTGATAATCCATAATGGGAGGCTGATCGGTTGATAGTCTTGAACCCCATTTGTTGCAGCATGTGATGAAATTTGGGTACTCCATATCTTTGTAACATGGTGACAGCCGGGATATTCAATGAGCGGGCAAGAGCTTCGGAAGCGGGGACGGCTCCTTCAAACTGCAGGCTGAAGTTTTGTGGAGTAAAGCCGTTGATATTAACGGGTACGTCCGGTAACAGCATTTGCGGTAATAGACTTCCCTCCTGTAGCATGGCACCATAGAGAAAGGGTTTTAAAATACTGCCTGTACTTCTGGGAGCTTGAATCACGTCTACTTGATTCCCCCCTTGCTTACGGTCGAAATGTACATTTCCGCAGTATGCTACCACTTGATTGGTGGGAATGTCTATAATTAGGATAGCCAGGTTACGGATATCACTTCGATTAAATTCATTGCTCCACCGTTCCGCCAAACTCTCTATATGGGTTTGTATTCCTTTATCGATGGTTGAGCGGGTATATAATCCGTTTCTTTCTTGATAAAAGCGGGTAACCAGGTGGGGGGCTATTTGAGGAAGAGGATGTGGTTCGTCGGGTAACGGTTCGCTGATAGCCAATTCATAGGTGGACGCATCAATAATCTCTTCTTCAAAAAGTTGTTTCAATAAACGGTTGCGTTTGGAAAGTAGTGTTTTTCGTCCTTTGGATAGATGAATCATGGCGGGGGCATTGGGCAGGACGGCCAGCATGGCTGATTCCGCCCATGATAAATCTTCGGCAGAATGACCGAAGTAGCGCCAGGCAGCAGCATCCAGTCCTACTACATTTCCTCCGAATGGTGCATGGGAGACATACATGGATAAGATTTCCTCTTTGGAAGTCCGAAACTCCAAACGGGTAGCCCAGATCATTTCGATGACTTTCTCTCCGATAGTTCTGGGTTTGTTCCGGGCGAGACGGATGGTCTGCATGGTAAGGGTACTGCCTCCGCTTACAACACGTTTATTCTTTAAATTCTGATAGAGTGCTCTTCCGGTAGATAGCGGATTAACTCCCCAATGGTGGTAAAAGTGTTTATCTTCGAAGGTAATAAGACATTGCTTGATTTTTTCAGGTGTTGTCTTTCGGGGAGGAAACCGCCATTGACCATCCGAAGCGATACGTGCTCCCAGTAATTCTTCGTTTCGATCAGTCACAACGGTGGAGTAGGGTACATGAAACAGTTGCCGGGGAAGGCAAAAGATGTATCCTATCATCAAAAGAGCAATGCTTATTGTCATTACTTTCTTAGTAACAGATAATCGTTTGAAGAATTTATATATAGGATTCATTTAAATGTTAAAAGCTATCGACTGACAGTTGTTCTTCCCGCTTTGCTGCGTGCCTGTACGTTTACATCATACATTGCTTCACATTGAACGGCAGGAAGAATAAAGTTACCTGCATAAGTCGCTTGCAGTCTGACAGTGAATACTTTTGTTTCACCACGACGCAAATTGAAATAAGTTAATACCCTGTCATCGCGTATATCCAGATAATTATATTTGCTGACGGATTTACCGGAACCGTCGGCTGCTCCGCTTTCCGTTTCGGGGGCAACCATTCTTTCGTTGTATATTTCCCAACCGGACGGTATGATATGCGTCAGTGCCAGATTGGTGTAATCGGAAGTTCCGCTAATATTGGATATGGAGGTGATAGCCATAAAGTCAGTTCCCTGTATAATATCATTGACAGAGATCGGTGTACCGTTCAGGTTGGCATATCTTATATCCATGCGAAGATTGTCGCTGATGGCCGGTAATGTATCGTTCAACAACTGTGTGCGTGTGATAAGGTCTACGCTAAGCGCTCCTTTTCCTTGATTCTTCACAGCAATCATACCGGATTTGGGAGTGGTGGCGATTTCCTTTTCAAACACAGCTTTAGCCGATTTCACGGCAGGTTGTTGTTTGTCGTTCCATGTCCATACGAAATCCAATGTGCCTGACAGCTTTTCAGCCAGACGTCCCATTGCCATAAGAGCAAAAGCGGTGGATTGTGTACTGAACCACTCCTCTTGTGACAGATTCTTTGAAACGACTTTTGCCTGCTGTAAAGCATCCCGTTCCCGGTTCATCAGGATCAGTGTTTCCAGAATCATAGCTTCATCACGGTCGGAGGAACCGTAAATCTGATTCATGGAAGAGTAGGGGCTTACTGTTGTTTCCGCATTATACACCAGTTCTTCAGCCGGTTTCATCTTTCCGGTCAGTGCATAGGTTGCTGCCAGTCTCCATTTAGCCTGAATGGATAATCCTGCCTGTTCTTTCATCCGGTTCATGGCCCCATATTCCGGTGCTCCTGCCAATGCAAGCGTATATAAACGGAAAGCCTGTTGCAATTCCGACTGCCATTGTTGCCAGCCGCTTGCATCCTGCGGCATCCGCCAGTTCTGTGCGGCAGCACGTTGGAAACGCTTCCACTTGTTCAATACGTTCGAATGAACGGCGTATCCTTTTTCTTGTGCCAGTGTCAGGAACATTCCTGCATAAGAACTGATCCATTCGTCGGCAACAGCATTTCCCGGCCAATATACAAATCCGCCATTGGGGAGTTGACGACCATAAATCTGCCGGATAGCTTCCTGTAGATTTGTCTTTATCTTTTCGGCTTCTATCTTATCTATTGTTTTGAATTGACCGACAAACAGAAGAGGCAAAGCCTTGGAAGTCAACTGTTCCGTACAATGGTGCTGATAGTTGTATAAGAAGTCGAACCGGCGGCTGATATCAACCGAAGGTATGCGTGATACTTCCAGCTTTATCTGGTTATTTGCAGAAGAACTGCTTAGATTGTATGAAAGTTCTTTGCTTTGTCCGGCTTCTGCCCATTGACTGTTGCGCAGGGTTACTATCGGATTCGGGTTGCGTACTTCTATTTCAATGGTTTCTTTAGTTTGTTGTCCGCCACCATTGGCTGTCAGATGGATGGTAGCCTTTCCTGTTTTACTACCTGTTTTTAAGGTAAAGAACACGAGCTGGTCACCCGGTTGGCTAAATTTGAGCGACTGTTGGTTGGCCCCTACAATCTGTACTCCTCCACCGGATGCCTGAAGTGATACGGTTACATTCTTCACTTGATTTTCCATCGCAAAGATATTTACCGGAACGGTGATTTCTTCCTGAATACTAAGCACACGGGGCAAGGTGGACAACATCATTAACGGAGTCCGCACGAAAGCCGTTTTTTCCGCATTGCCGTACGCTCCCTCTTGTCCGGCAACCACCATGGCACGTACCGAACCTACATACATCGGAAGTTTCAGCGTATGCGTCTGGCTCTTACCTTTTCCCAGATAGAAAGGACCTATAAACTTGACTACCGGTTTGAAGCGGTTTGCTTTTGCATCGGCAGGTTTTAATGTGGCGTCTCCACCCGTACTGAAAAGTGAACTGTAACTTCCGGCGGAAGCTCCCAATACATTATCATACATATCCCATGTCCGGATGCCGAGTGCTTCGCGTGAATAGAAATCATTCCATGGGTCCGGGGTTTTGAAATTGGTAAGATCCAGCAAACCGTCGTCTACAATAGCTAATGTATAAGTCATCGGTTTTCCGGTCTTTTCGCTGACGGTCACATTGAAGTTGGTTTCCGGGCGTAACACTTCCGGCATCTGTATCTGCGGTTGCAACACCGTCTGACTGTTAGTCACGAATACCGGAACGACGCCATACATACGGATAGGCAGGTCATTGACTGTTTGCGCGTGAGGCTGTAACAGACTGATATGCAGATATACATTCGGAGTCATCTCCGGTGTAATCTTGAATGTATATTTCGTATCTCCTCCGTTGGAAACCTCTATCCATTCTTGTCGTAATACGGTAGAACCGTTTTCTATGGATACCAGTGCACGTCCTCCCGCTGCTGCAGGAATGATTGCTGTGGCTGTTTCTCCTATTTCATAAGAATCTTTGTTCAGCGAGAAAGCAAGCATCTTGATACCGCTGGGATCAGTCTTGCTCGAACGTCCCCGCCATTCCGGCCAGTCAACATAAACTGTACCTCCGGTGGCATGTCCACTCTCTTTATCTTTCACGTAAACCAGGTAGCGTCCCCATGACGGATAATCGATACGGAATTTGAAAGATGCTTTTCCGCCTCTTGTCTGTAAATTGCCGCTGGCAACAGGAGTGATGGAACTGTTGTTGATATACGTTCCGAAAGATTCACCACTGTTTTCCCACCACCAACTCCAGCCGATGCGGTATATTTTGTATTCCAGATTAGAACTGTTCACTAACTGTCCCTGCGTGTTTACAGTTACAATATCGAATACATGATCTTTGTCAGTTTCAATATATTTGCCTTTTGGCTGGTTCAGATTGATACCGACATAAGAGGTGAATGGTGAGAATGGAATTGTTTGAGTGTAGATGCTGGCATCTCCTCCCGGTTCGAACACGCGGGTGGTGAAAGTGGCGTTCAGCATACCCGGCGCTTCCGTTGCGGTCGGAACTTTCAGCATGACATTTGCTTTTCCTTCTGCATCCAGTGTGCCGTCAAATATATCTGTTTTGATAGTCGTGAAATCCGTAGCCGGATTGTTAAAGATATATTGTCCGTAATTCTTAAACTGTGTATTCACTTTCGATAAAGACATTTCTACTTTGGCTTTCAGTTTGGAGGCAGTTGCTCCTGTCAGCCAGGTTGAAGTGAGTGGGGCATAGAAATTCTTGTCCGTGGCTTGAAGCACCTTCGGCAATGCCAGATTTATTTTCAAGCGGTTGGGCTTTATGGTTTCGATACGCAGACCTTTGTGGAAGGTGGTTCCTCCCACCTTAATATACGCATTCCAAAGTCCGGTCGGGTCTGTTGCCTGTGTCGGAACGTCGAATGTATAGAATCCGTTCATTCCTTGTGTTGAAATCATTTTTGTGTAGAACTGTCCTCTCGGATTGTAAATCTCCAGTGCTACGGGATGCTTGTCGGGGATTCTCTTTTCGCGGTCTTCCAATATAAAGGAAATGTGCAGCGTGTCTCCCGGGCGCCATACTCCTCTTTCGCCATATATAAATCCTTTCAGTCCCTTTTGAATATCTTTTCCTCCCACGTCGAATCTGCTGACGGACTGTTCTTCACCGTCCACAACGCGGACGTACGCTTTTTGCTTGTCCGATTCTGCCACGATAATGAAAGGCACACCGTTCGGAGTGATTTCAACGAATCCTTCTCCATTGGTTTCTCCTTTCCCTATGGGTTGTAACTGGAAATTATACGCTGTTACCTGTGCTTTCCCTATCGGTTTTGTATCCAAAATATTACTAACGGCAATCCACAGTTTATTCAGTGAGTTCCGTTTTACAATCATTCCCAGGTTGGAAGCAAAAACGTTGCAGGCAGCTGCCCGGTCTGAATCCATATAATAAGACGGATGGCAGGGGTTGTCGCGTTCCGTCCATCGGTACACACTCCAGTCCATTGTTCCGCCATTGTAATAATAGTAGGCTTCGGGGGTATTCCAGATTGCTTCATCTTCTTCGGACAAAACACTTCCACTTACTTTGGTCAGCCCGTCGGAGGTGCTGCTGTCGGCGAATTTCATATCCTGATTCTCGCCTCCTCCACAAGGATAAGCGGAGTATTCCTGACGAAATGAAAGTATGACACGATAGATGGCACCCGGTTCCTGGTGGATTAATCCGGCAAGGTCTATCGAGTAATCTCCCCAATGATGAATGTCTTTGGAAGCATCTTTGGCAAGCCATAATGTTTTCTTGTAAACCAGTCTTCCCGAACGGCGTAGCTCATTGGCCGAGGCCAGTGAATTGGTTTGCATAAACATCAATACATTGTTCTCGAAAATGCGGATCACGCTCAAATCCACAGCGTATAGGTTGACAGCCCTGAAAGGAATAATCAGACTTTTCGAATCGGGCAGGATAGCGGCGGTAGTAGACATTTCCACTTGTGGCTTCAGACTTACTTCACTGAATGAGATCGTATGAGAAGTTCCCAATGCTTTACCTTGACAGTCTTTGACTCCTTCATGGATATTCAACGTCAGTTTGTTCTGTGTGTTTGCTTCGAAATAGATAAAAACTCTGTTCTCACTGATTTGGAAGATCGATGAGGAGATTTCCGGGATCTCAATCAGTCCTTTTAAATCTTGAGTAGTGGATAAGGGAGCGGAGAAAACAATCTCGATTCCATTTTCCGGTTGGTCGATGCGTTCGGCAGACATGAAACGGAAACAATCTTTCGCCGGTATCAGTACTTCTTCGCTTTGTTTACGGTCGATGCCGGCTGCGTTGCCGTTGGCTGTGATAGTCAAGGGGTAATCATCAGCTTCTCTGGGGATTTGTCTGATACTAAACAAATACCGGGTATGATTGTCGGTTGCGGTGACTTCCACCGGATAACTCTTTTTTCCGTCACTGGCAGTCAGCATCTTTTCTACCTCTTCCTTTTTCACTACGTCGCTGAAACGTATCTCTCCTTTAATATTTATTTCATTCGGTCGGGTAGCTGTAATCGGCAATGATTCCAGTTGCAGGGTGAAGTTACGTTCCTGTACACGGAATGAGAAGTTGAACTCTTTCAGCTTTTTGTCCACTTCGATGAAGTCTCCGAGCCGGAAAGTTCCTTCGTAAAGTGTTCCCGGTTTCAGCGCTCCTTCTTCGGGCACAAATTCAATGGTGTTGTTGCTAACCCAATATGCTTTTCCTTTTAATGAAGGTGAGAAACTGAACGGATTGCTTTTTAACTCATTGTTCATATCCACCATGGGTTGGTCGTGGGTCAGTTCTATACGTATGGTCGAATTTTGCGAGATGACTCCTCCCGTATACGCATTTACATACGGTGCATAATCGGCAGAAGGAATGATGTCTTTTTGAGTACGTGTGCATGAATATAGGCCCACAGTCATCATGATAAGTAGGAGTAGTCCGGTAGCACTAATGCTACGTGTAGTCTTTGTTAGTCCCATAGCGATGAGTTTTTTTATAGTTCAACAAACAAATATACAGTTTTTATGCTAAATCCTTTGTTATTCTGATTATTTTTGCAAGTTCTTAATCAATTTATTTATGGGGAAAAAGAAAGAATACAAAGAGGCCAATCGGCGATTTTTGAAAAAACTATCTTTTCAGGAAGGTGTTTTCGCGTTGCCGTGTGGAATCTATTACAAAGTTTTGGAAACTGGCGAAAGTACGATTTCTCCGGGTGCACGGAGCATTGTTACCGTGCATTACAAAGGAAGTCTGATTGATGGCCAGGTGTTTGATAATTCTTATGAGCGTACTTGTCCCGATGCCCTACGTCTTAGTGATGTAATAGAAGGGTGGCAGGTGGCACTTCAGAAAATGCATGTTGGTGATAAATGGATTATTTATATTCCTTATGCAATGGGATACGGTATCAAATCTTTTGATTCTATTCCTGCCTACTCGACATTGATCTTCGAAGTGGAATTGCTTGGTGTTGCATAGAGCATAAAGATGAGCTATATACAATCAGATACATGGATATTTTTCTTTTAGCTTTTTCATAAAAGACTTGCTTACTTGTAAAAGTTCCATCTCATTAAATGGAGGAAGCAATATGCAATTGTTGTCTTCAATCGAAACCAGATAGCTTATATTGATAATGTGTGACTGGCTAATCTGGATAAGATAGGGATGCAGACTCAATATCTTTTGTGAGTTTGTATTTCTTTTGAGTGCCAGGGTATGATTATTATTTAATACAGCTTCCCATAGTTTACTCTTGGAGTTATACCGGAAATAGCCAATCTGTTCTAAATGGATTAGTTGCAAGTTTCCAGTAATGGTAGTATATAAAAAGATCTTTTCTTCTTGATGTTTTTCTGTGTCGGTGTGATTACAATTGTCAATATTCATATTCTATTTATCTTAGTATTCGATTAATCTGTTGATGATGCCAACGTCGTAGTTTTATTTTGCATCAAAAGTAACGGATTGCTTTTAGCTATAAAAATAAAAAGTGTCTCATTCCTGAAATGAGACACTTTTTACTATTAAGAATTGTGCTTTTAAAAAAAGAAATTATTGTTCTACTCTTTGATTCTCAATGAATTTACTGGGTGATACACCATACTTTTCTGAAAAGTTACGATAGAAAGTTGCCCGGGAGGTGAAACCGCATGCAAACATCAGTTCTTTTACATTACTCTTTGGATTTTCGGCGGCTAACTGTCTGAAATATTCCAGTCGAAGATAATTAATGTATTCCCGGAAACCTGTAAAGCCCTGACTTTTGATTGCTGCTGAAATATCATGTTCCTGTTTATTCAGGGACTTGGCTAAAAGTTCTATATTATACCGTTGATCGGTATAGGGATGCTGTTCCTGAAGATAGGCTTCAATCGTTGAGAAGAGCGGGAGAGTAGGAGATGGCTTTCCAGCTTGTAGCATTATAGTGCTTTCCGTATTCTTTGCATTATGAATCATGTTTATATGGTTCGAAAACGGATTCTCATAACGTAAATATTGTATGGAGAATAAGACCGTAAAAACGATTGCCATAATGCCGAACAGATTGAAAACAAATTCATTGATATTTAGAGTGAACAAAATGTATATCCCTAAAAATACGAATAGAAAACCGATGAATAGATACATGTTATTATTTATCCTGCGGTAGGTCTTGTTATTCATCATCGGATAAATAAGAAGAACGAGTGGGGTAAAAACGGATAACAGGAATATGCAAACCCTAAGCTTGACATCTATTTGATGGATATTCGGAATAATTTCATCTATGGAGTGGATGGGAGTGATATTCCCATTGAAACCTAAATAACTGATTCCTACAGTTATCGTAATGATGGGTAATAATAGAAAAGTAAATATTCTGAAATGGTTCAGATAGCCCGGTGATAAAGAAGCGATAGGGAACAGGGCTACAATATTTGCTAAAGCATACCATTTGAGCATTTTCTCTATGTTGAGCAATTCTGTGAAGTTGTATTCCGGAGTGTCTGTGACAATTGTCAACCATCCGATATTTTCCCATGAAAACATAATGCCGATGCCGGTTGCTATAATTCCCCAATATAATTTCGGATAATTGTCTTTAGCACGTATAATAAGGATGATTCCTATAATTAACGCAATCAGATCAAGTGTAAGCTCAATAGATAGATGTGTAATTCCCATTTTTTTGGCGTGTTTCTATTCCTTGCCAGTCAGTGTGTAAATGTTTCCCGTACAAAGGTAGGCAAAATAGAAATATCAGGCAATAAAAAAGATATGGCTTTGGAGAAACTTAGTTGTGCGGCGATATGCTATATTTCTTTCGCTGAATCATTTTCGGCCAATTCTTTGATCTCTTTATTCAAAAATACAGAAAGCACAGTTCTTACTACAACCACTCCACCCAGGATTGCCAATTCGTCCAACGTTGGATCAACCACAGTTTTTAGTATGTCGGAAGCAATTAGAAATTCCAATCCAAGCAAAAGGTAAGTGCCAAAATCCGCCCTCAACTGCCGTATATTGTTAACCGTATATGTTCCGTTGAATCGTTTTATTTCATTGCGTAAAAAGGCGATGAAGCAGACTAATACTCCGTAAGTGACAATTAGCAGACTAATAACACTGATAATAGTGGCAAGTGTATTTAAGAATGTGAGTAGCATTGTTGTATAATGTTTTAGTATCTGTTATGTAAACAGGCGAAGTCATACAAAAGTTCTCGAATTAGCTACATTATTTGCTCTTACAGGTTTATATTTGTATATTCAAGTTAAAAGCTACCTATTTGTCCAGTTTAAATAGTGTCTGGAGGGTATTCAAAGTGGGTTGAAAGTGGATGTAAATCAAACACTGATTGGTACAAAGGAGAAAGAAAAGATGATATGGTTTATATGAAGTAATACATTTCTGAATAAATTTATCCATATCAAATTATTACAAATAAAAAGAACTCCCGTAATCGTTAAGATTACAGGAGTTCTTTATCTATATAAAGTAACCTGAATTACTTACCTAAAGCCTGAGCAACATCAACCGCACAAGCTACTGTACATCCTACCATCGGGTTGTTACCAATTCCCAGGAATCCCATCATTTCTACGTGAGCAG
>OJSQ01002807.1_pt1 | contig 13816 bp, 9 predicted proteins | sample 1599551 | NCBI WGS metagenome assembly OJSQ01 (sample SAMN04168659, study PRJEB22393) | human gut metagenome | biome: human gut microbiome; feature: stool | host: Homo sapiens | collected 2014-05-12
ATTCCATAAATTTTACTTGATTTACTTGTTTAAACCATAAGAATAAGGGGGAGTTAGAGGGGGTAGTTTTTATCTTTTAACTTTTATCTTCTCTTTTCCAATCGCCGATGTTTCTTTGGGCGGGGTCGAAGTTGACACCGATTTTGACGAGTTTCCGGCCGTCAACGGTGTAGGGAATGAGGTAGCCGCGGTCGTTGATTTGGGCGAGGGCTTGGTCGGCGGAGCCGTCGAGCTTGAACTCGAAGACGTAGATGTAGTCGGCGGTTTTCACGACGGCATCGGCCCGTCCCTTGGCGCTCCGGACTTCGGTCTCGGCGAATTGTCCCATGAGTTTGAAAACGAGGTAGAAGATCGTCTGGTAGTGGCGTTCCGTGCGGTTGTTCAGCTCGTAGGAAATCCCGGCGAAGAAGGCCCGCAGGCGGGTGAGGAAGGCATCGACATCGCCCGATTCCAGCTCGTGGATAAATTTGCCGATGTAAAAACTCGTGTCGGTTTCGGCCACGGGGGTGTAGAAGGGGGTGACGAAGTTTAGGAACCCGTATTTCACCTCGTCGTTGGGGAACCCTAGGGTGTATATCTGGAAACGTTCGTCGTAGGCCTTGATGGTGAGGTATCCGCTCTGGTAGATCATGGGGACGGGGTTGTTGATGTTGGCCCGGTCGTCGGAGAGGGAGGCGGCGGAGACCTCTATGCCGTCGAGTTCCCGCAGGTCGAAGTCGGTCTTTTTCAGCATCTCGGCGAGGAAGGTAGGGGTGCCGCTGGCGAACCAGTAGTTCTCGAACATGGTTGAATCCAGCACGTTGAGTATGCTGAACGGGTTGTAGATGCCCACCATATCGCGATAGTTGAAATGGTACCCGTCATACATCCGGGTGAGGCGTTCCATGCACGCCTCGTCGTCGAGGTTATTTTCTTTGGCCAGTAGTTTTAGTTCCGGGACGAAGTCGGCACGAATCTCGTCGCCGGTAAGGCCGCAGAGCGCGGCGTACCTAGGGTCGAGACTGATGTCTTTCAGCTGGTTGAGGTTGCTGAAAATCCCCATCTGGGCGAACTTGGTGACACCGGTGATGAAGACGAATCGCAGCCACTGGTCGGCACTTTTCAGCACGGTGTAGAAGGCGGTGAGCGTTTCGCGGAAGGCTTTCTGTAATGCCTCGTCGTGGAAACTGTAGAGTAGCGGTTTGTCGTACTCGTCGATGAGGACGACCACGCCGCGCCCGGTTTTCTCGTTCGCTTTTTTGATGACTTCCATGAACCGCCCGGAGTGGGTGATGCCCTCGCCCCCGGTTTCGTAGGTTTTTTCCCATCCCCGGAGCTGGCGTTCGAGCATGTCGTGCAGTCGTTCGGGCGAGTCGTATTTCTCGGCGTTGAGGTCGAGGTGTAGTACGGCGTGGGTGTTCCATTCCGTTTCGAGCCGCTCGATGGCGAGGCCCTTGAATAGGTCGCGCTTGCCGAGGAAGTAAGCTTCCATGGTGGAGAGTAGGAGACTCTTGCCGAAACGGCGGGGACGGCTCAGGAAGTAAGGGTTCGAGGTGCTGACGAGGCGGTACATGATTTCTGTCTTGTCGATGTACACGTAGTTTTCGCGACGTAGTTTCTCGAAGCTCTGTATGCCGATGGGCATTTTGCGGGGAAAGGATGGTAGTTGATTCATGGTTGCCATGTTTGTTTTCTTTTACGCGAAGTTACGAAAAACTTGGTTACGTTGGAGATAGGAGGAGAAAACTAAAAGATAAAAACTAAAAGATAAAAGTTGAAGAGAGCTTAGATCCTACTAATTTTAGATTTAGAGATTTTAGATTTTAGATTCCGGGCGCACGGGGCGGCGCCGAACTACCCCCTCTAACTCCCCCTGTGTAAGGCTACTCTTTATACACATCTCCGTAACGGATTGTTTTATTGAAAGTTAAAATATAATATAATAAAAGTCTATTCCCGAAGCCGGAGGGTAACTCAGCTCTCCCTCTGTTTATAGAGGGAGTACCCGAAGGGGGAGGGAGTTCTTGTAAATGAAGTGTTTACATGGCAACAAACTCCTCCGTCTGCTTCGCAGCCACCTCCTCTATGAACAGAGGAGGAGCTAAAATACCATCTTGCTCTAAAAGATAAAAGTAAGAAATCAAAAAGCGTCCGCCCCGTGCGGCTGGAATTAAAATCTAAAATCTAAAATCAAGAAATCAATACATGGAATACACAGTTTTAATATTGATTCTACCATTGCTGACATTTCTAGCGCTAGGCTTGTTGGGTACGAAATTGAAACCCACCACGGCCGGGAGCATAGGAACGTTATCTTTGGCGATATGTGCCTTGCTAGCCTACATGACGGCATGGCAATATTTCTCGATGCCCCGGGTAGAAGGCGTACGCCTCCCGGTCATCCCGTTCAACTTCGAATGGCTGCGTTTCACGCAATACCTGCATATTGATCTGGGTATCTTGCTAGACCCGATTTCCGTCATGATGCTGGTAGTAATCACGACCGTATCATTGATGGTACACGTTTACAGTTTGGGATACATGCACGGGGAAAAAGGTTTCCAGCGTTACTACGCCTTCCTTTCCCTTTTCAGTTTCTCGATGCTGGGTCTCGTGGTAGCCACGAACATCTTCCAGATGTACATTTTCTGGGAGCTAGTGGGTGTTTCTTCCTACCTGTTGATCGGTTTCTACTACACGAAACCGGAGGCTGTCGCCGCGTCCAAGAAAGCGTTTATCGTCACCCGGTTCGCCGACCTCGGTTTCCTGATCGGCATCCTGTTGCTCTCGTTCTACACGAAAACATTCTCTTTCGACCTGTTAACTTCAGGCGACTCGTCACTCTTTGCCGGGGCTGCCGGGACGACCTTCATGGGATGTTCCGTGATGAGCTGGGCCATGGCCTTGATTTTCATGGGAGGTGCCGGGAAGTCGGCCATGTTCCCGTTACATATCTGGTTACCGGACGCTATGGAAGGTCCCACCCCCGTGTCGGCACTGATCCACGCGGCCACGATGGTGGTTGCCGGGGTTTACCTCGTGGCTCGCTTGTTCCCCGTGTATTACTTCGAGGCCCCCGAGGTACTCGTGCTGATCGCGGTCGTGGGAGCGGTCACGTCCCTCTACGCGGCGGTAGTTGCCTGCGTGCAGACGGACATCAAGCGAGTGCTGGCCTTTTCCACGATCTCGCAGATCGGTTTCATGATGGTGGCGCTCGGTGTCTCCGGGATGGAAGGCCACGAAGGCTTGGGCTACATGGCATCCATGTTCCACCTATTCACGCACGCCATGTTTAAAGCCTTGTTATTCCTCGGCGCGGGAGCCATTATCCATGCCGTTCACAGTAACGAGATGAGCCACATGGGTGGTCTTCGTAAATACCTGCCCGTGACGCACATCACGTTCCTCGTGGCTTGCCTCGCTATTTCAGGTATTCCCCCGTTCTCCGGGTTCTTCAGTAAAGACGAAATACTGGCCGCCACGTTCATGTTCAGCCCGGTACTCGGTGTCGTGATGAGTTTCATCGCGGCCTTGACGGCATTCTACATGTTCCGCCTCTATTATAACATCTTCTGGGGTAAAGAAAGCGCGCATGAACACACCCCGCACGAGGCCCCGAAGAGCATGACTCTTCCCCTCGTATTCCTTGCCGTGGTAACACTTTTCGCCGGGTTCATTCCTTTCGGGAAGTTTGTCAGTAGCAACGGGATGGAATATATCATCCACCTAGACTGGACAGTAGCCGGCACCAGCATCGTTGTTGCCGTGGCTTCCATCGCTCTGGCCACGTGGTTCTACAAAGGATCGAACCCCGTACCGGATCGTCTGGCCACCACGTTCAGCGGGTTGCATCGCGCCGCTTACCGACGGTTCTACATGGACGAGTTGTACCTCTTCATCACGAAACGTATCATCTTCAACTGCGTATCCCGCCCCATCGCTTGGTTTGACCGCCACGTGATCGACGGATCGCTGAACGGTCTGGCAAACGTCACGCAACGATTGTCTTACTCTATCCGGGGATTACAATCCGGACAAATACAGCAATACGCTTACGTGATCCTGTTCGGCTCGCTATTAATACTGGTCTTGGTTTTATTAATAATGTAAAAATGGAAGAGTTTATAAAGTTCATAAAGTTTATAAGGTCCATAAGGTCACGGGTGTCCTTCGGACAGTGTTTATCGGCAGCTCCTGCTGCCGTGGACAAAGCGCCCCGCAGGGGTCCACGAACCTTATGAACTTTATGAACTTTATGAACCTTATAAACTTTATAGACTAATAAATTAAAATAGATATGAACTTTTTATCATTATTCGTTCTGATACCAATACTCACGATGGGCGGGTTATTTCTTTCAAAGAACCTGCAACAAATTCGTGTAGCGGTGGCCACGGGAGCTTCCCTGTTGCTGGCCCTAGCCGTCGGGTTGGTATTTGCATATTTAGGAGAACGGGGAGCCGGTAACACGGCAGAAATGCTGTTTACCGCCGACACGGTTTGGTACGCTCCCTTGAACATACATTATTCCGTGGGAGTTGACGGGATCTCGGTAGCCATGTTGCTACTTTCTGCCGTCATCGTCTTCACGGGTACATTCGCGTCATGGAAAATGGACTTCCTGCAAAAAGAGTATTTCTTGTGGTTTAACCTGCTGGCCATCGGGGTATTCGGGTTCTTTATCTCCGTGGACCTCTTCACCATGTTCATGTTTTACGAGGTGGCCCTCATCCCCATGTACCTGCTGATCGGCGTCTGGGGTAGCGGGAAAAAGGAATACGCTGCCATGAAACTGACGTTGATGCTGATGGGAGGCTCTGCCCTGCTGCTCGTGGGAATTCTTGGCATCTACTTCCACTCCTCGACGACAGGGGCGCTCACGATGAACTTGCAGGAAATAGCGCAGGCCCACGCCATGCCCGAAAGCCTGCAGCGCTGGTTCTTCCCGTTGGTATTCATCGGGTTCGGGGTCCTCGGGGCATTATTCCCGTTCCATACATGGTCACCCGACGGTCACGCCTCTGCCCCCACGGCAGTCTCCATGCTCCATGCCGGGGTATTGATGAAACTGGGTGGTTACGGGTGTTTCCGGGTAGCCATCTACCTGATGCCGGAGGCCGCTAAAGAGCTTTCATGGATATTCATCATCCTCACGGGTATCAGCGTCGTCTACGGGGCTTACTCGGCCATCGTGCAAACGGACTTGAAATACATCAACGCCTACTCGTCAGTGAGCCACTGCGGGCTGGTATTGTTTGCCATCCTGATGTTGAACCAGACGGCCATGACGGGAGCCGTGATGCAGATGCTTTCCCACGGTCTGATGACAGCCTTGTTCTTCGCCCTGATCGGTATGATCTACGGTCGCACGCATACCCGTGACATCCGGGAAATGGGTGGTTTAATGAAGATCATGCCTTACCTCGGCGTGTGTTACGTGATTGCCGGTCTCGCCTCCCTCGGTCTTCCGGGATTAAGCGGGTTCGTGGCAGAAATGACCGTGTTCGTGGGAGCGTTCCAAGAAACGGACACTTTCCACCGGGTATTCACGATCATCGCTTGCACGTCCATCGTGATCACGGCCGTGTACATCTTGCGAGTGGTCGGGAAACTACTCTACGGGAGCGTGGTCAACGAGCATCACTATGCCCTCACCGATGCCAACTGGTATGAACGTTTTTCCACGATCATACTGATTGTTGCCATCGCCGGAATCGGTCTGGCACCTCTATGGCTCTCCGACATGATCCGGGCATCGCTCGGCTCCGTGCTTGCTGCCCTACAATGAACAATTGAAAATTGAAAATGGAGAATTGAAAATGAAAGGACTACCCCCTCCCGCTCCCCCTTACACAGGGGGAGAGACGAACGCGAGAAACCGCTACAATGTAACAATGGAGCGTGTCCTCCCCCTTTCCAAGGGGGAGTTAGAGGGGGTTGTCAAAGCGTCAGCCTTATGCGGCTGGAATTTAAAATTTAAAATCTAAAATCTAAAATAAAAATGGGTTACGCTAATTTCTTATTAATGAAGGAGGAAATATCACTGGTAGCGGTGATCGTTATACTCTTAATTTACGACATATTCGGCACCCCGAAAAGCTTGAGGTATTTTCAACCGATAGCTTGTATTCTCGTGGGTATTCATATCCTGCTGAATATCTGGCCCGCCCCGGACGTGACGGCTTTCGGGGGGATGTATCACAGCACGGCAATGGGTGGGGTCATGAAATCCATCCTGAGCATCGGGACGCTGCTCGTGTTCATGCAAGCCAATAACTGGCTTTCCAGCGAGCGCACGATTATCCGCCGGGGAGAATTCTACATGATCACGCTGGCCACGCTGCTAGGTATGTACTTCATGATTTCGGCCGGGAACTTCCTGATGTTCTTTATCGGGCTAGAAACGGCATCCATACCGATGGCAACACTTGCCGCTTTTGACAAATACAAGCAACAATCGGCCGAGGCGGGTGCCAAATACATCCTTACCGCCGTGTTCGCGTCCGGCTTATCGTTGTACGGGATCTCGTTAATTTACGGGACCACGGGAACGCTGTATTTCGAGGACATCCCCGCCGGGTTAAACAGTAGCCCGCTCCAGATGATGGCCTTCGTGTTCTTTTTCGTGGGACTGGGATTCAAGTTATCACTCGTTCCTTTCCACCAGTGGACCCCGGACGTGTACGAGGGCGCCCCGACCAGTGTCACCGCCTACTTGTCGGTGATCTCGAAAGGCTCCGCGGCATTCGTGCTGATGGTCATTCTCTATAAAGTGTTTGCCCCGCTCGTTCAGGAATGGCAGGCCATCCTCTACTGGGTAATTATAGCCTCTATCACGCTGGCCAACATCTTCGCCATACGGCAACAGAACCTGAAACGATTCTTCGCCTATTCCTCCATCTCTCAAGCCGGGTACATCATGCTGGGAGTGATCAGCGGGACGGCCATGGGTATGACCGGACTGGTGTACTACGTGCTGGTGTACATGCTATCCAACCTAGCCGCCTTCGGGGTTATTGCTGTCGTGGAACATCGCTCCGGCAAGATCACGATTGACGATTACAACGGGTTGTACTCCACGAATCCCCGCTTGAGTTTCGTGATGATGATCGCCTTGTTCTCGCTGGCAGGAATCCCGCCATTTGCCGGGTTCTTTAGCAAGTTCTTCATATTTGCCGCCGCGGCACAACAAGGATATTACGTGCTGGTTTTCATCGCCCTCTTGAACACCATTATCTCTCTCTACTATTACCTGAGAGTGGTAAAGGCCATGTTTATCAACAAGAACGAGCAACCGATCGCCAGATTCAACTCTGACAATTATTCACGTATAAGTCTCGTTGTATGCAGCGCCGGAATCCTGCTCGCGGGAATCCTTAGCGTCGTGTACGAGAACATCGGGATGTACAGTTTCGGAATGTAGAATTTAGAGTTTAGAATTTAGAGTTTAACTTTTAGTTTTTAGCTTTTAACTTTCCAACTACCCCCACCAACTCCCCCTTGCACAGGGGGAGAGACGGACGCGAGAAAGCGCCACAATGTAACAATGTAGCACATTCTCCCCCTGTGTAAGGGGGAGCTAGAGGGGGTAGTTGGAAAGTTAAAAGTTAAAAGTTAGAAAAAAGCGTTGGCCTTGTGGGTGGAAATCTAAAATCTAAAATTAGTAGGCTCTAAATTTTAAACTTTTCCCGTTCTGAATTATTAAAAGCGTTTACGAATGTGTTTGTGTGGTTGCATCCATCTTTGACATTTCGCGCACCACTCGTCAGCGTAAGGTTTTCCAGTGCAATTGGGCGTCCAGCTGATCTCGTCGCGATACCGGGGATTGCTGTTTCGATCTTGATTGTTTCCGGTATTGTCGTCTTTTTCAGCCCTTTTAGCCTCTAGGTATGCCTCGGCTTCTCCCGGGGCGAAGTATTTACACGTGGTTTGTTGCCCTTTCCCTTGACAGTATTTACATTTTTTGGAACCCATGCAGCTTGGACAGGGGTTCCACGTTTTCAAATAAGCATGCCAGTATTGCCCGGAGCCGTTGCAAACGGGGCATCGCCCGCTATGATTACACAGGTGACATGGCATTTCGGTTACCGCGCTTCCGGATCCGTCGGGGTAAACACGTATTTTCATGGTTCCCCCCATGTACGGGATTTCATGTTCCGTGTATTTCCCGTTGTTTTTCAGGTTATTGTTACTAGCTAGTTGCTGGTTGGAACCCGTGTTTCGCGTAGAAGAGTTAAACCCACCCCCGATGTAGGCGATATTTCTTTCTTTGTCCCTTTCTTCCAAAATACAAGCCCCGGGATTGTTTGGTGAAATATGATAGGTTTGCATGGGTTTTTTCCCGTTCTTGTAAGTACAACTTATTATAAAGTATTGTCCATCAGCAAATTCTATTATTTGAAGATAATACCCTTCTGCCCGTAGCTTTTCTACTTTACTTTTCAATTCCGGTTCCGTGACGAAACAATACGTCTGCCCGTCTATACCGGAATTCTTGCTCATGATGACGTACCAGCCGGAACGATACCGGGTAACGTTCGTGACGCGAAAATCTTCCTTCCAGGATTTTTGTATCCATTGATTCACGCAATCCCAGTCCCCGCAATTAGTTATCTGGTCCGTGTACCCGGTACCTCCTGATACAACGATAAACCATTTACCGGCACTCCCGCTGATAGACGTGATATAACGGTTGTTCTTGCGATGTTCGGCGAGCCATTCGGTAGGCCAGTCGCTATTATAATGATAAGATTGCCATGTTAATCCCGAGTTTTTGGCCATTGTGACGAACCACCCGTAGGTGGTATAAGCCGCGGACGTGATACGTCGTCCTTCGTTCCAGTGTTTTTCAATTAATTTCGTGTCGAGTTCCTTCCCGAAACCGCAATAAAACCATGTTTGTGACGATAACCCGGTTTGCTTTTCCATTAGTAATATCAGGTTGTCTTGGGATCGCGCGGTACCGCAGTACATTAGTAGCATGATTGATAGAAGAAACTTCACTTCGCGAATGTTTCGTTTCTGGAACGAAATCCGCTTGCTTTTGGTAATATTCATGACAATGACGTTTAATAGTATTTCACGTGGATTCTATGATGTAAAGTTATGAAAAATTATTCCATAGTGTTGAAATTCGTGAATTTTATTTTTATCATTCGGGCTGTAGAAGGGTATCTTGGAGCGAAAAATAAAAAGAAAAATAAAAGATAAAAACTAAAAGTTGAACTCTAAATTCTAAACTTTCCCCCCCGCGGCTAAACTCTAAATTCTAAATTCTACATTCTACCTCAGGGTGTCATCAGCACCGGGCGGAACGCGCAGGTAGACGGAACGGGTGTACTCGTCCGTATCCGGGCTGGCGAGATAAGGATAAATATGCACGACCGTATCCGGGGAGAGAGGTTCCCTGCCGGGGCCCTCGGGATCGGGTAGCGTGAAAGTGGCCGTCCCGGCGGCACGGGTCACCGCGGGAAGGTGAAGCACGCGTGGTGCGTCGGGCAGGCAGTCGTAGAAGTAGCCCACGGCGAGCGTGTCATCGTCCCTCGTCTCGTCGAGGATGCCGTGGGGGCGCCATTCAAGGGTGAAGGTCCACGCATTGCGGCGGAGGCGGGTGTAGAGCGGCACGGCGAGCCAGCCAACGCTGAAAACGAAAGACCGGAAGTTCACCACGCCATGCTCGTCGCAGGCCATGGCGTTCACCTTGTGGCACAGGTTGGGGGCGGACATGCGGGTATCCTTGACGAAGGGGATCCACGAGTTGACGCCCGCAAGTTTCCGCGAGAGGGTTCTCACGAGCCGGTCAACGAATGCGAAAACGCTCGTCAACAGTCGTTGTCTCTCCGATCGCTTGGCGCGGCGACGATCGCGTTCCTCTGTCGATCCGGCGGGGCGCTTGCTGGCACAATGACATTCTCGGCCTTTACGGTAATACGTGGTGGTGCCGCCGGAACGGGTAGTCGCCAGTTGTTTGACCGGCGACGCAGTTTTCTTTTTCCCCTTCTTTTTCTTGCTCATGATGCCTCCTCTTAAATGATTCGATAAATCTCCAATAATGCTTAAACACACCTTAACGTCAAGTTTACACTTTTTTTGGGAAATTACCAAATCGTGAATGTCAAGTCACCGGGACCACTCCGGTAACTTAGCGGTGACTTACCGGTAACTTACCGGTAACTTGCAGAAGGTACAGTTAACTTATCACGAAGATAGCTAACGTTTTGCACGCTTATCGCCAGTTACCAAACGGGAATGAGACAGGAGGCATATAAAATAAGTTAATTTTTCTTAAAAATAAATTTGTTTTTTCTTGTTCAAGTCGAAAAAGGGTCATACCTTTACCATGTGCTTTCCTCGAAGCGTGGGGAAAGGCGTTTTGAAATACTTATCTAATACTCGAAAGTATGGCACGAATAAAATCAACCAACTTTTACCAGAAGAGCGGGAAAGTCGCTAACGAGGTATTCTCCAATCTAGGCAACGGCGAGGTCGGCTGCCGCGCCAAGAACAGCAAGCAAGCGCCCCTGAACGAGGAGCAAAAAATCAACGCGTCGGGCTTCTCGGCCCTTAATGCCGAGGTTCGGTACCTGAACCCGGTACTCCATGTGACCTTTCCCCGTGACACGAACGGTGTCAAGTGGGCCAACCGTTTCACGAGCGTTAACAAGAAACGCGAAGGCGTGCTGACCACCACGAAGATTCACCCGGACTCTCCCGTCGACCCGAAGAAAAAAGCCAACGAGGAGTATACCAGCGAGATCGACTGGACGAAAGTCCTTTTCGCCGCCGGCCCGTTGCTCATTCCTTCCGTGACCGTCAGCAAGGCCAACTTGAGCCGCGAGCAGATCATCGCCGAGAAAACGAGGCTCCGTTCCCTCTTCGCGCCCCTCGCCAACGCGGAGACTCCCGCCGTGGCCGCCGAGGAGGGCGAGATGTATAGCATCACCTTCACGCAGGAATCCGCCGTTTACGAGGGCGCCTACTGCTGGGCGGACGACCGCATTTACGGTGTCATCTACAGTCCCGAAGACCATTTCGCTCTTGTCCAGCAACTACGCGACAGGGGTGAGAGCGGCGTGACCACCATCGTCGTCCCCTCTTTCGTCAAGCCCGAGAACATCCACGTCTACAGTCTCGCCATGACCGCCGACGGGAAAATTACTTCTAACTCCATTCACTCTACCTTAGGAGCGTGAGGTTTATGGGGCTATCTAAAAAGTCATTTTATTTCCAACAAACTCCTCCGTCACTTCGTGCCACCTCCTCTATAAACAGAGGAGGAGCTGGTGACTCTTCCCGAAGACAGGGAGTATTTCAGCTCTCCCTCTGTTTATAGAGGGAGTACCCCGAAGGGGGGAGGGAGTTTAAAAAATGACTTTTTGGACAGCCCCAATTTTAAATTCCAGTCGCACAAGGCCGATGCTTCTTGATTTTCAACTTTTAGTTTTTAGCTTTTAACTTTTAGCTTTTAACTTTCCAACTACCCCCTCAAAAATAAAACCCCAGATTAAAGTAACACCCTAACTTTTCCGACCAGTCGGAGAAAGTAAAGACCAGATCAATCGGTCCCAGCATAGAATCCCGGGAATAACCGATTCCCCCGCCCCATATACCTTTACGCCCGAAGAGGTCAAAGAAGTTATCGTCTTGCAAGGCATAGTTCCCGATAACGGAAAGATAGTGCTTTCGCCCCATGCGTTGGCGGAATTCCAATTTCCCCACGATCACGGCATTCTCGAATACCTCCACGTGGTTAATTCCCACGAAAGGCATCTGTTGCGTGTTGTAACGTCCGAACTCCGTTCCCCCGAGATTATTAAAGTAAGAATAGGCAGGATCATGCCCGATCAACACTCGCCCGAACGCGGAAGGTAGTAATTTCAAACGGTCGGAAAGGGAAACAACCGGGCAGAAACGAACCGACAGGGCGGAAAACGGCGATCCCCCGTCATACGTCGCCAAGTTATCCGTGTACAACGAGTAAGCGGCCTCCAAGGAAACGCCCCGGGAGGGGTAGAACCGACGATCGTACGTGTCCAGTTCCGCCACCCCGTAATAACTGAAAAAGCCCTCGGGACGAACGCTCATCACCTCGTCCTCGTTGGAGAAAAGCAAGGAATTGTAATCAAAATACTCGTAGCGTAATCCCACCTTGAACTTAAAATTACGCAGGTACAGGCTGGACAACCCCAGTTCCCCCGCATGGTAACGATAAGTCACGTTATTCGTTTTCTTCCCCTTCCGGTAATAATCCACGTTATTGTAGCGGAACATGTAGGCGAGGTTAAACCCTCGCAAGAAAGTATTTTCCAGTGAATATTCCAGTTTCACGTAAGGATTCTTGCTCAAACGCCCGGTTAATGCCAGTTGTGACCCCCGCAGGCTCCTGTTGTTTAAAGTCGTGTTCAACAAGATGGCCGCCATATCCTCCGAATCGAACCGGAAACCGATATTCAACGTACTCATGGGATTGGATTTCAGGCTTAACTCCAAATCGTAGGGAGCTGTCCCCAGCAACCGGTAATTCACTGCCACGAATGCTTTCGTGCCGTATAAGGTCGCAATTTCACGATGAATATCATTCAAGGTGATCTCGCTATTTTCCTCTATCCGCATTTTCCGACGCACCCATCCTTCCTCCCGCGAGGAGAGTCCCCGGATAATAACATTCCGGATGGCTATTTTTTCCGGTTGACGGACTTTCGGGATCTCGTTGTCCACGTTCCCGGACTCCCCGATCAATTCTTTTACCCGCGTGATCTCGGACCATTGTTGCAGTGCCGCCACCTTTCCCCGGGCCAGTAGCGAGTCGATCGAGCGGGCGCTGAAACTGGCGGCCGTGTATCCTTTCATATCGGGACGAATCACCAGATCGGCAAGCTTCACGTTCGCCTCGTGCTTGTTCATGCAAAGAAGGTTGATGATCTGCGGGATCACGCCGGAGACAGACTCCAGCTTGTCCTCCTTCATCAAATCGGCCTGCACGTCAACCCCGATCACGATCTCCGCACCCAACTCACGGGCCACGTCTGTCGGGAAATTATTTAATATACCCCCGTCAACCAGTACCCGGTCACCCGTCCTCACCGGGGTAAACACGCCGGGGATAGCCATGCTCGCCCGCATCGCCTGCACGAGATTCCCTCCCTTCATCACGATCTCCTCCCGGTGGAACATATCCGCCGCCACGCAGGCAAACGGGATCGGTAATTGCAGGAAATCAAGGGAATCATGATAACCGATCGTGAGATCGGAAAAGAGATTGTACACGTTCTGCCCGCTGATAAAACCTGACGGACGCTTTTTCCCCCGGTCAAAAGGGACGGAAAGCAAGTACTTGCCATCCTGTTCCTTCTCCCCGAAAGGCAGGTCATAGCGGTTCACTTTATCGCTTAGAAGGAACATCCAATCCTGCACCCGCACGAGGCTATCGAGTTGATCGGCCGAATAACCGATGGCATACAGGCCGCCCACGATGGAGCCCATGCTGGTTCCCACGATGACATCCACGGGGATTCCCGCTTTTTCCAGCACTTTCAACACGCCGATGTGTGCCACGCCCTTCGCTCCCCCACCGCTTAACACGACGCCTACTTTTTTCCGTTGTGCCTCCACGGTCGGGAGCATCAATAGCAACAACAAGCCGATCACAAACAGGCGTCGGGCAACCGGGGTGTGGAATTTCGGGTATCGGGAAAGTCGCGGGTATTGCATGGTATATATTTTTAATTTAGAATTTAGAGTTTAGAATTTAGAATGCCCCCTCGAAGGGGTGTTCAAAAGTCATTTTCAAACTCCCTCCCCCCTTCGGGGTACTCCCTCTATAAACAGAGGGAGAGTT
>OJSQ01002816.1_pt1 | contig 13767 bp, 13 predicted proteins | sample 1599551 | NCBI WGS metagenome assembly OJSQ01 (sample SAMN04168659, study PRJEB22393) | human gut metagenome | biome: human gut microbiome; feature: stool | host: Homo sapiens | collected 2014-05-12
CTTTCCCTACACGACGCTCTTCCGATCTAAAAGTATCTGCCCTGCGAGGCAGTGGTCTATGGCCGCCTGCCGCTGATGCTGATGGAGAACTGCGTTATTGCCAACAGCTTGGGCTGCTGCGATGTGGGCAGCGATTACCGGAAGCGCTCCGCCGCCTGCCGCTGCACCGGGGAGAACGTCCTCACCGACCGAACCGGGGCCCGCTTCCCGCTGATGCCCGCATGGGGCCACCGCAACGAGCTGGAGAACAGCCGCACCCTCTTTCTGGCGGACAAGCCGGAGTGGCGGCGTCTGGGGCTCACCTATGCCCGGCTGCGGTTCACCACGGAATCCCCGGCGGAGTGCGTGGCGGCGCTGCAGCGGTATCAGGGGCAGGGGGACTATATCCCGGCCGATCTGACACGGGGTCTGTTCTACCGGGGGGTAGAGTGAATACATTCCGTTGTTTTTAATCGAAAAATTCCTATAAGTTATCAATAAATTGTCCCAAAGCAGGAGGTTCCGGTGGAAAATACGTTGGCCGGCGTGGCCGGGAAGAAATTTATCCTGTCATACAGCTGCGGCAAGGACAGCACCCTGTGCCTGCACAAAATGCTGGAGGCGGGAGCAGAGCCTATGGCGTTGCTGGTGATGTTTAACCCCGAAGCGGGGCGCTCCTACTTTCATGGGGTGGACCCGGCGCTGCTGAGGGAGTACGGCGAGGCGCTGGAGCTGCCGCTGCTGGCGGTGCCTACCGGCGGCGAGGAGTACCATCTGTCCATGGAGGCGGCGCTGCGCCGGGCCAAGGAGCAGGGGGCGGAGCTGGTGTGCTTCGGAGACATCGACATGGAGAACAACCGGGCCTGGGGCGAGGAGCGCTGCCGAAACGTGGGGCTGGATGCAGTATACCCCCTGTGGCACCACGACCGGCAGGAGAACGTCCGGGAGGTGCTGGAGCTGGGGTATCGGTGTCTCATCAAGACGCTGGACCGCCGGGTGCTGCCCCGGCATCTGCTGGGTCGGGTCATGGACCGGGCCATGGTGGAGGAGATGACCGCCTGCGGCGTGGATGTCTGCGGCGAGAACGGGGAGTTCCACACCATCGCCGTGGACGGACCGGTGTTCCACCGGCCTGTCCCCTACTGCGTCCGGCAGCTGCTGGACCTGGGGGACTATTCCGTGGCGGATATCACGGTGCCGGAAAAGGAATAACGGAAGATCTTGGGGGACGAAAATCGATTTTAACAATTCGTTTTTATATTTCAGGAGTAAATTTGCTATGATAGAGTTGAAGATCAAGGCGGTATCGCCGCTGATGGGGGCAAAGTTCCCCCTGCCCGTCTACGCCACCGCCGGTGCGGCGGCTATGGATCTGTGCGCCTGTATGGAGGAGCCGGTGACGCTGGCTCCCGGCGGGCGGCAGGGTATCCCCACAGGTATCGCCATCGCCCTGCCGGGGCCGGAGTATGTGGCGCTGGTGTGCAGCCGCAGCGGCATGGGCACCCGCCACGGCATCACCCTCTCCAACAGCGTGGGGGTCATTGACAGCGACTACCGGGGCGAGCTGACGGTGGGGCTGGTGAACCACGGGGACGTCCCCTACACCATCCAGCCCGGTGACCGCATCGCCCAGCTGATGGTGCTGCCCATTCTGCGGCCCACCCTGACGGTGGTGGAGGAGCTGGACGAGACGGAACGGGGCTCCGGCGGCTTCGGCTCCACCGGGAGGTAAGGGTCATGGCGAGGATCATACTGGCCTCCGGGTCCCCCCGGCGGCAGGAGCTGCTGCAGCGCATGGGGCTCCGTGAATTTGAAATCTCCGTGCCGGACGTGGAGGAGTGGTATCCTCCGGAGCTGGTGCCGGAGGATATCGTGGCCTACATCAGCCGGGAGAAGTCTCAGGCGGTGCAGGCGTCGGCGGATGCCATCGTCATCACCGCCGACACCATGGTCTTTCTGGACGACCAGCGGCTGGGAAAGCCCCATGACGAGGCGGAGGCCCTCTCCATGCTGACGGCGCTGTCCGGGCGAAAGCACAGGGTCTGCACCGGCGTGACGGTGCGGCAGGGGGAAAAGGCCCTCACCCGCGCCCAGTCCACCGACGTCTATTTCCGGGAGGCCTCCCGGCAGGAGCTGCTGGCCTACATCCGGGGCGGCGAGCCCATGGATAAGGCAGGGGCCTACGGCGTACAGGGGCAGGGAGCGCTGCTGGTGGAGCGCATCGACGGGGACTTTTTCAACGTCATGGGTCTGCCGGTGGTATTGCTGAGCCGGATGCTGGCGGAGTTCGGTGTGACGCTGCTGGCGTAATGGGCATTACTTTGTAATAAGGAATCAAACGTATGAAGAATTTTTTCCAGAAAAACGGCATCATGATGCTGGCGGCGGTGACGGTGGTGGCAGTGCTGCTGTGTGTGGCCTCCGCTCTCAGCTCCCAGACCGGCTTTCTCCAGAACGCCGGGGGCGTCATTGCCTCCCCCTTCCGGGCGGTGGGCTCCGCTGTCAGTGGGTGGTTCAGCTCCATAAGCCAGCGGTTCGAGGACGTAGAGGCGCTGCAGCAGGAGAATGCGGATCTGAAAAAGGAGAACGCCGAGCTGCAGCGGCAGCTGGATCAGGCCAAGATCGACAGCGAGGAGAACCAGCGGCTGCGGAATCTGCTGAACCTGCGGCAGCAGCGGCGGGATTTCACCTTTGAATCTGCCGTTATCGTGGACCGCAGCACCTCCAACTGGTCCCGTGTGATGACCCTCAACAAGGGCACCTCCAGCGGCATTGCCGTGGGCAACTGCGTGGTGGACGATCAGGGCAATCTGGTGGGGGTCATCCGGGAGGCCGGACTCAACTGGTCCACCATCACCACCATTCTGGACACGGACTCCTCCCTGGGCGCACGGGTATTCCGCACCGGCGAGGTGACGGTGGCCATGGGCGATCTGGCCCTGATGGAGACGGGGCGGCTGAAGCTGTCGTATCTGGAGGGGGAATCCAGTCTCATCAACGGCGACCTCATCGTCACCTCCGGGCTGGGGGGCTACTACCCCTCCCAGCTGGTCATCGGCTCTGTGGAGGAGATCCGCACCGATGACAATGGCCTGACCCGCTATGCGGTGCTGGCCCCCAAGACGGATCTGGATTCCCTGTCGGAGGTGTTTGTCATCACCTCCTTCGACACCGTGGACTGAGGGAGACACTATGAGCCGACGTGATACCATCTGGAAATGGGTGTTTTACACCGCAGGTGTTCTTCTGCTGCTTTTATTGCAGGGGCTGGCGCTGGATCACATCTCCCTGCTGCACGTGCATCCCTATCTGCCCCCGGTGATGGTGGCGGTCTTAGCTATGTTCGAGGGAGCCTACGGCGGCATGGGCGTGGCACTGGCCATGGGTCTGCTGTTTGATCTGACCCAGCCGGGGCTGATCCCCTGCTTCCATATTCTGGTATTTTTGCTGGCGGCGCTGGCCGCCGCTGCCGTGGCCAACTACCTCATTACGCCGGGGCTTCTGTGCGCCGTGCTCATGGGGGCGGCGGCGCTGGTCATCACCAATGGGCTGCAAATTCTGCTGATGACGTATCAGCAGGGAGTGGCCTTCTCCGCCGCCTCGTCGCTGGCGGGGCGGGAGATCCTGGTGACACTGCCGCTGACGGCGCTGGTCTATCTTCCCTTCCGCTGGGTGCGCCGGCGGATCTACTCCGAGTGAGTCCCCTGAAAGGAGTGTGCTATGAAATCCTATCTGGCCAAATCCCGGCTGGTGCCGCTGGTATTGATCTTCGGGATGATCCTGCTGATCTTCTGCGGCGTGCTGTACAATACTCAGATCCTCAACGGATCGGACTATAAGGCTCGCTCGCTGGCCAGCAACGCCACCGCTCAGACGGTGGAGGCCTCCCGTGGCATCATCACCGACCGCAACGGCAAGGTGCTGATCTCCAACCGGCTGACCTATACGCTGGTGTTCTCCGACGAGGAATTTGAAAGCGACACGGACTGCAACGACGCCATCTTCCGGCTGCTGGAGCTGTGCCGCAGCAACAACGTCAAGTGGACGGACACCCTGCCGGTGAGCAAGGAGCCGCCCTTTACCTACACCACCCCCACCGACGAGGGTGCCTTCCGGAAATATCTGGAGTCGGAGGATCTGCCCGCCATCACGGTGGGTACCCTGCGGCCCACTCAGGAGGCCCCGCTGTTCATGGCCCAACTGCGCAAGCTCTACGGCGTGGCGGACAGCTACTCCGACACCGACGCACGGGCTATCATCGGTGTGCGCTACCAACTGGCCCTGCGGGACATTGCGGGGGGTACCTACACCTTCGCCAGCGATGTGTCGGTGGAGCTCATCAATCAGGTGGTGGACGGCCGCTATGCCGGTGTCACCACCGGCACGGCCTCGGCCCGTGTGTATGACACTACCTACGCCGCCCATGTGCTGGGGCGGCTCAGTCCCATCTATCAGGAGGACTGGGTGGGCGATCCGGACAACGGCATCGTGGGATACCGGGACAAGGGGTATTCCATGGACGCTCTGGTGGGCGAGAGCGGCGTGGAGAAGGCCTTCGAGGAGTATCTCCACGGTGAGAACGGCACCAAACTCATTACCACCACCTCCGATGGCCAGATCACCGGTGAGTTCTACACCAAGGAACCCAAGCCCGGCAACACCGTGGCTCTGACGCTGGACATCGACCTGCAGGAGGATGTGGAAAAAGCCCTCAGCAAGACCATCGGTGACATGACCGAGGCGGACGGCATCCGCCGTGGCGGCGCCGCCGTGGTGGTGGGTGTGGGCAGCGGCGAGGTGCTGGCGCTGGCCTCCTACCCCACCTATGACATCAGCAAGTGGGATGAAATTTATGACACGCTGGCCTCCGACGACGAGGGAGCTCCCCTGTTCAACCGGGCCATTGGCGGCACCTACGCCCCCGGCTCCACCTTCAAGCCCTGCACGGCGGTGGCGGCGCTGGAATCCGGTGTCATCACCCCCTCTACCACCATTCTGGACCGGGGCATCTACGACTACTACTCCTCCCCCCAGCCCCGGTGCTGGATCTACAGCTCCTACGGCTCCACCCACGGGCGGGTGAACGTGTCGGAGGCCATCACCGTGTCCTGCAACTACTTCTTCTATGAGGTGGGCCGTCTGACGGGCATTAAGACGCTGGACGACTATGCCACTCAGTTCGGTCTGGGGCAGTACACCGGCATCGAGATCGGCGGCCCCAACAGCGCCGAGGCCAAGGGCGCTCTGGCCTCCCCGGAGTACGCCGAGGCCAACGATCTGGAGTGGTCCGACGGTCAGACCCTGACCGCCGCCATCGGCCAGAGCTATAACCTGTTTACGCCGCTGCAGCTGGCCAACTACATCGCCACGCTGGTAGGCAACGGTGAACACTATGCGGCCCACCTGCTGAAAAACGTCAAGACCTATAACAACTCCGCCGTGGTCTATGCCTACGACAAGGACCCCGTCAACGTGGTGGAGATGCAGGACAGCACGGTGGAGGCCATCAAGACCGGTATGCACGATCTGACCACCGGGAGCCTGTCCACCTACTTTTCCAAGTGCGTGGTGTCCGCCGGTGCCAAGACCGGCACGGCGGAGACCGGTGTCACCGATGCCAACAACGGTACCTTCGTGTGCTTCGCCCCCTACGACGATCCCCAGATCGCTGTGGCGGTGGTCATCGAGAAGGGCGGCGCCGGTGCGGCTCTGGCGGAGACGGCGGTGGATATCCTCAACGCCTACTTCAGTCGGGAGGAGATCGGCACCGCCATCATCGGCGAAAATACTCTGTTGAACTGAGAGGTCCCTGTCCATGTCTATTTGGTTCGATTCCCGTGATCTTCGATATAAGGATCCCTTCGGCGCCGTGTCCTGCGGCGCCGAGGTGCGTTTTGCTCTGGGGTCTGATGAGCCGCTGGAGGAGTGCTGTCTGCTGGTGCGGCAGGAATTTGCCGGGCTGGAGCGAGAACTTCCCCTCTCCCCCTCCGGCGATGGCTGGTGCGGCGTGCTGACGGCGCCGGCGGAGCCGGAGCTGATCTGGTACGCCTTCCGGGTGCGGCGGCCCGACGGCTCCCTCCTCTGGCTGGGACGCAATGGCTGCGGCGGTGAGGCGGACCGTCAGCGATGGCAGCTGACGGTGTATGAGCCCACCCATACCCCCGACTGGTTCGGCCGGGGGGTGACGTATCAGATCTTTCCCGACCGGTTCTGCCGGTTGGCGGTGCCGGACGGCCACGGCATGGTGGGGCAGCGACTGGTGCATCAGCGTTGGGACGACACCCCCCAATGGCGGCCCGATAAAGCGGGCGAAATTCGCAACAACGACTACTTCGGCGGAAGCCTGCTGGGAATTATTTCCAAGCTGGACTATTTGCAGAGTCTCTCCGTCTCCACGCTGTATCTGTGTCCCATTTTCGAAGCGGACAGCAATCACCGCTACAACACCGCCGATTACCGCCGCATCGACCCCATGCTGGGGACGGAGGAGGACTTCCGCCAGCTGTGCCGGGAGGCCCACCGGCGGGGCATCCGGGTGCTGCTGGACGGCGTATTCAACCACACCGGCAGCAACAGCCGCTACTTCAACGCCGAAGGCTTCTACCCGGAGCTGGGGGCGGCCCAGAGTCAGGATTCTCTCTATTTCGACTGGTACAGCTTCCATCCGTGGCCCACGGACTACGATGCGTGGTGGGGCGTAAGGACTCTGCCTGCGGTGAACGAGGAGGCGCCCACCTATCGGGACTTCATCGTGCGGAGTCAGGACTCCGTGGTGCGGCACTGGCTGCGGCAAGGGGCCGACGGCTGGCGACTGGATGTGGCGGACGAGCTGCCCGATGACTTCATCGCTGAAATTCGACAGGCCATGGAGGCGGAGAAACCGGACAGCTTCCTGCTGGGTGAGGTGTGGGAGGACGGCAGCAACAAGATCGCCTACTCCCATCGGCGGAGGTATCTGCTGGGCCGGGAGACCCACGGACTCATGAATTATCCCTTCCGCACGGCTGCGCTGGCGTGGCTGCGGGGTGGCGATGCGTCGGACTTCCGCCGGGACATGGAGGAGATCCGGGAGAACTATCCGCCTGCGGCCTTTCACAGCGGTCTGAACATCTTGGGTACCCATGACACGCCCCGGCTGCTGACCATGCTGGGAGCGGCCCGGACACCGGAGAGCAAGGACGACCGGGCGACGTACCATCTCAGCCCGGAGGAGCTGGACATGGGGCTGGCCCGGCTGCGGCTGGGTGCGCTGCTGCTATACAGCTTCCCCGGCTCCCCCACGGTGTTTTACGGCGATGAGGCCGGGGTGCAGGGCTTTGAGGATCCCCTGAACCGCGGCACCTACCCGTGGGGGCGGGAGGATCCGGCGCTGTTGGCGTACTTCCGTCAGCTGGGCGCTCTGCGGAAGCAACGGGTATCCCTGCAGTGCGGGGACATCGGCTATCTCTACGCCGTAGGCGGTGGGCTGGTGCTGCGGCGGCAGTCCGAGGACGAGGTGACGGTGGCGGCCATGAACGCCGGGATGCAGCCGCTGGAGCTGTCCATTCCCTGGTCGGGAGCGCTGGCCAAGGACGCCCTGACAGGGCAGCAGTTCTTTGCTCGGAACGGGATGCTGCGGCTGACCCTCCCCCCCGTGGGCGGCGTTCTGCTGGTGTAATTGTTTCACGTGAAACAATTACCGGGGACAAGTGCATTAGAAAAAAGAGGTGTTTCACGTGAAACATCTCTTTTTTTGCAAAGTATGCTCCTTCCCTATTGAAAAAAATTGTGACAGTTGATATAATATTCTCACATTAGAGAACTCTAAGAGTGACGGGGGATGCGTATGGCGAAAATCGTTGCGATCGTGAATCAGAAGGGCGGCGTGGGCAAGACCACCTCCTGCGTGAATCTGGCGGCTGCCCTGAAGGCCGCCGGGCAGCGCATCCTGCTGTGCGACTTTGACCCGCAGGCCAACGCCACCTCCGGTATGGGCGTGGACAAGACCGTATCCAACGGCATCTATGATGTGCTTATCAACAGCGTGGAGACGGAAAAGGCCATCGTCCGCACCTCCTATGGTGACGTGCTGCCCAGCAGCAAGGCACTGGCCGGAGCCAGTGTGGAGATGATCGACCTGCCGGAGCGGCAGTTTCGGCTACGGATGGCGCTGGAACAGGTGCGGGACAACTACGACTATGTGTTCATCGACTGCCCCCCCTCGCTGGAACTACTGACCTTGAACGCCCTGTGTGCGGCGGATTCCCTGCTGGTACCTTTGCAGGGGGAATACTATGCGCTGGAGGGGCTTTCCGACCTGATGAACACCGTGCGGCTGGTGCGGCGGAGCCTGAACCCCAAGCTGGAGATCGAGGGTGTGCTGCTGACCATGTTCGACGGGCGCACCAATCTGGCCATTCAGGTGGCCCAAGAGGTGAAGCGCTTCTTCCCCGGCAAGGTCTACGCCACGGTGATCCCCCGGAATGTGCGGCTTTCGGAGGCACCCAGCCACGGAAAGCCCATCACCTCCTATGACCGCAGCTGCCGTGGGGCTGAGGCCTATGTGCAGCTGGCGCAGGAGTTTTTGAAGAGAAACAACGGATGAAAGGAGCGATCCCATGGCGAATCCATCCAAGGGCTTAGGTCGGGGACTGGCCGCCCTGCTGGGGGACGACGTGATGACCCCCGAAGAGGAGAAAACCAGCCTGTACCTGCCCATTTCCCAAGTAGAGAGCTGCGCTTCCCAGCCACGGAAGCAATTTGACCCGGACGCTCTGGCCGATCTGGCGGACTCCATCCGGGAGCATGGCATCATTCAGCCTCTGACGGTGCGAAAGCTGCAGTCAGGGTACTATCAAATCATCGCCGGCGAACGGCGCTGGCGGGCCGCCCGGATGGCGGGTCTGTCGGAGGTGCCGGCCATCGTCATCGAGGCCGACGACCGCAAGGCCATGGAGCTGGCCATGATCGAGAACCTCCAGCGGGAGGATCTGAACCCCATGGAGGAGGCCGAGGGCTACCAGACGCTGATGCAGCAGTACAACATGACCCAGGAGGAGACGGCCCAGCGGGTGGGCAAGTCCCGGTCCGCCGTAGCCAACGCCATGCGCCTGCTGAAGCTGTGTCCCCCCGTGCGGGCCATGGTGGAGGACGGGCGGCTCTCCAGCGGACACGCCAGAGCTATTCTCCCCCTCTCCCCCGCCATGCAGGAGTCGGCGGCCAACGCCATCATCAAGGACGAGCTGTCGGTGCGGCAGACAGAGCAGCTGGTGAAGAAGCTGACGGCTCCCCCCAAGCCGGAGCAGCCGGAACCGGATGGGCTCTCCGTCGATTATGCCAAGGAGGCCGCCAAGGAACTGGGTAGCCGTCTGGGTCGGGGCTGCCGCATTGTCACGGGCCGAAAAAAGGGCCGCATCGAACTGGAATACTACGGGGTGGAGGATCTGAATCAGCTGCTGGACGCCCTCCACGCCCTGAAAACCAAATAAATGTTTCACGTGAAACACAGAAAGAGGTCAGACTATGCTTGATATCAAATTTATCCGGGAGAACCCAGATGCCGTAAAGGAGAACATCCGCAAAAAGTTCCAGAATGCCAAGCTGCCGCTGGTGGACGAGGTCATTGCGTTGGATGCCGAGAAGCGAGCCGCCGAGAACGAGGGCAATGATCTGCGGGCCCAGCGCAACAAGCTCTCCAAGCAGGTGGGGATGCTGATGGGACAGGCGAAGAAGGATCCCTCCAAGCTGGAGGAGGCCGAGGCGGTGAAGGCGCAAGTGAAGGCCGACGCCGACCGTCTGGCTCAGCTGGAGGAGATGGAGGAGAAGCTGAGCCAGCAGATCCACCACATCCTGCTGGTGATCCCTCAGATGATCGACCCCTCCGTGCCGATCGGCAAGGACGACAGCTGCAACGTGGAGGTAGAACGCTTCGGCGAGGCCACGGTGCCAGCCTTCGATATCCCCTACCACACGGACATCATGGAGCGATTCGACGGCATCGATCTGGACGCTGCGGGCCGGGTGTCCGGCAACGGCTTTTACTATCTCATGGGCGACATTGCCCGACTCCACGAGGCTGTGCTGGCCTATGGCCGGGACTTCATGATCAACAAGGGCTTCACCTACTGCATCCCCCCCTTCATGATCCACGGCAGCGTGGTGGAGGGCGTCATGAGCCAGACGGACATGGACGCCATGATGTATAAGATCGAGGGCGAGGACCTGTACCTCATCGGTACCAGCGAGCACTCCATGATCGGCAAGTTCATCGACCAGATCGTCCCGGTGGAGAGCCTGCCCCAGACCCTGACCTCCTACTCCCCCTGCTTCCGCAAGGAGAAGGGCGCCCACGGCATCGAGGAGCGGGGCATCTACCGCATCCACCAGTTTGAAAAACAGGAGATGATCGTGGTCTGCAAGCCGGAGGACTCCAAGGCGTGGTACGAGAAGCTGTGGCGTTACAGCGTGGAGCTGTTCCGCTCTCTGGATATCCCCGTGCGGCAGCTGGAGTGCTGCTCCGGCGATCTGGCGGACCTGAAGTGCAAGTCCTGCGACATCGAGGCCTGGTCTCCCCGGCAGCAGAAGTACTTCGAGGTGTGCTCCTGCTCCAATCTGGGGGATGCACAGGCCCGCCGCCTGAAGATCCGCTACAAGGACGAGAACGGCCGGATGCAGCTGTGCCACACCCTGAACAACACCTGCGTGGCCCCTCCCCGGATGCTCATCGCCTTCCTGGAAAACAACCTCCAGCCCGACGGCACCGTGCTGATCCCCAAGGTACTCCAGCCCTACATGGGCGGCTGCGAGAAGCTGGTTCCCAAACGCTGATTATGTAAACTCTCGGAGGATACCCATGAAGAAATTTCTGAGCGAGTTCAAGGAGTTCGCCCTGCGGGGCAACGTGCTGGACATGGCCATCGGCGTGGTCATCGGCGGCGCCTTCGGTAAGATCACCACCTCTCTGGTCAACGACGTCATCATGCCTCTGGTGGGGATGCTCATCGGCGGCATCGATCTGAGCCAGCTGGATATCGTACTGAAGCCCGCCGTTATGAATGGCGACGAGGTGGTCACGGCTGCCGTGACGCTGGGCATCGGCACCTTCCTCACCACCATCATCGACTTCATTCTGGTGGCGCTGGTGATCTTTCTTATGATCAAGGCCATCAACCGCTTCCACAAGAAGAAGGAAGAGGCCCCCGCCCCGGAGGAGCCCAAGGGTCCCACCAGCGAGGAACTGCTGACGGAGATCCGTGACCTGCTGAAGGAGAAGAACCAGTGACCCCGGAGCAGCTGCTGCGGGAGGGGCTGGCGGTCTACGGGCTGCCGGCGGATGCAGCGGCCATCGAGGGACTGGAGGAGTTCTCCCGGCGGCTGCTGGAGAGGAATCAGGTGATGAACCTGACGGCCATCACCGATCCCTGCGACGTGGCGGCGCTGCACCTGCTGGATTGTGCGTACCTACTGACTGCTGCGGACTTCCGGGGGAAGTCCGTGGTGGATGTGGGGACCGGTGCCGGATTTCCGGGGATGCCCCTGCGGATCCTGGAGCCGAACTTCGACCTGACGCTGCTGGACAGTCTGGGCAAGCGGGTGGATTTCCTCCGGGAGACCGCCGACGCCATGGGACTGCGGCGGGTGCGCTGCGTCCACGCACGGGCGGAGGAGTTCGCCCGGAAGCACCGGGAGCAGTTCGACATCGCCACGTCACGGGCGGTGGCCCAACTGAATGTACTGTGCGAGCTGACGCTGCCGCTGGTGAAGGTGGGCGGCGTGTTTCTGGCCATGAAATCCGTGGAGAGCGACCCGGAGCTGCAGGAGGCCCGCAGCGCCATCGCCCAGCTGGGCGGCGCTGTGGAGGACGTGACGGACTACACCATTCCGGGGACGGAGGTGACCCACCGGGTCGTCCGCATCCGGAAGGAGCGTCCCACGCCGGCGGGCTTCCCCGTGCTTTCGCCCGCATCAAGAAAGCACCCCTGCGATAAAAACGGGATGGAAATGTCCCCGAAGCTGGGATTTGAGAAAATTTTTCTGAAAATTTTCATTTTTTCCTTTTCAAATGATGCAAGGAGGTATAAAATTGGGTAAAATCATAGCAGTCGTCTCCGGCAAGGGCGGCACAGGCAAGACCTCCTTTACAGCCAATGTGGGGCTGGCGCTGGCGGCGCTGGGGTGCCATACCCTGTGTCTGGACTGCGACATCACCCTGCGGAATCTGGATCTGGCGCTGGGGCTCAGCGACCGGGCTCTGATGGACTTCACCGACGTCATCGCCGGGCGATGTACGCTGGAGGATGCCGTGGTGCAGCACCCCAAGTATCCCAAGCTGCACCTGCTGACAGCCCCCCTGTCGGCCCGGCCCGTGCCCATTGCACCGGAGCAGATGAAAGCGCTGCTGGACCGCATCCGGCAAACCTACGACTACTGCCTGATCGACGCCCCGGCGGGGCTGGGGATGGGTTTCCATCTGGCCAGCGACTACGCCGACCGGGCGGTGGTGGTCACCAACACCGACGCCTCCTCCCTGCGGGACGCCCAGCACACCGTCATGGAGCTGGATCGCTTCCCTGCAGGCGCCCTGCACCTGGTGGTGAATCGGGTGCGCAAAAAGCTGCTGCGCCAGCTCCACGCCACCATTGACGATGCCATCGACAAGGCCGGCCTGCCGCTGCTGGGAGTGGTCCCCGAGGATGACGCCCTGCCGCTGTGTATGAACCGGGGTGTGCCCATCCTGCTGGCGGACGGCCAGAGCGCCGCGACTGCCTACCGCAACATTGCGAAACGCCTCCAGGGGGAACGGGTCCCCCTGCTGCGGATCAGATAGAGAAAGGAGTCTTTCATGAACATCGCCCTCATGTCCCACGACAACAAGAAGGAGCTGATGGTGCAGTTCTGCACCGCCTACGCCGGCATCCTGTCCCACCACAACATTTACGCCACCAACACCACTGGCCACATGGTGGCCGACGCCACGGGCCTGAATGTCCACTGCTTCCTGTCCTACGCCCATGGCGGCAGCCAGCAGATCGGCGCCCGGATCGCATACAACGAATTCGACCTGGTACTCTTCTTCAACGACCCCAACAACGAGGCTATGGTGGGAGATGTTTCCTATATCTCCCGGCTGTGCGACCAGAACAACATCCCCTTTGCCAGCAATCTGGCCACGGCGGAGGCGCTGGTGCTGGGTCTGGCCCGGGGCGATTTGGACTGGCGCTGCATCGTCAATCCCTCCAACCGTCCCATCGCTTGACATTTTTCCCCAAAGCGCATACAATCACCCTGTTGATTCATTTGCACCGCGCGGATGCCGCAGCAGTACTCCAATCGCCGGCCCCACAGAGAGGGGCGCACCGCTGAGAGCGGCCCGGCCGGCCTGGACGAAGGACAGCGGCGGAGCGGGGGCGGAGACGCCCACGGCACCCTCCCCGTAGCACAGGAGGCAAAAAGGAGGCTCTATAGGCCTTGAATTTGGGTGGCACCACGAAGCGGAATCGCTCTCGTCCCAAAGCCGCGGGACGGGAGCGTTTTATCATTTTGCGCCCGCGGTGCATCCCGGGCAGCGACCCGCATCCCACGAAAAAGGAGTTTTGACGATGGCTAAAATGACCCCACGGACACTGTCCGGCTTTATGGAACTGCTGCCCGGACCACAGCAGCAGATGGAGCGGATCATGGAGATCCTCCGCCGTACCTATTCCCTCTATGGCTTTACCCCCCTGGACACCCCGGTGATCGAGTCCAGCGAGGTACTGCTGGCCAAGGGCGGCGGCGAGACGGAGAAGCAGATCTACCGCTTCCAGAAGG
>OJSQ01002830.1_pt1 | contig 13714 bp, 12 predicted proteins | sample 1599551 | NCBI WGS metagenome assembly OJSQ01 (sample SAMN04168659, study PRJEB22393) | human gut metagenome | biome: human gut microbiome; feature: stool | host: Homo sapiens | collected 2014-05-12
ACTTGCATGTGTTAGGCACGCCGCCAGCGTTCGTCCTGAGCCAGGATCAAACTCTCTAAAATTTGGTATCTAATCAGCTCTCGCTGTTTAAATCTTTCTTTCAGAGTGTTCTCTGCTCATACGTTTGCTAACGTCTTTATCTTTTCTTAATTCTTCTTAGAATTACGGGTTCCTAAAATTCGTCATACATCTCTGTATTTCACGCTTCTAGTTTGTCTTGTGTTGTTTAATTTTCAAGGTCCTATCTCCTGCCTCTCTCAAGGCAGCTTTACTACTTTAACACACTATCCCCAGTTTGTCAAGTAGTTCCTTCGAAAAGTTGCTTCCCCCTCGGAAAGCTTTTCTAGTTTAACATATCCTTTTCGGTTTGTCAACTACTTTTTTCTTCTCTTTTTCTTTTTCTTTGCCGTCTCAAGGGCTTCCCCTCTCGACGGCTTGTCTATCTTATCACATCATTTTATCCTTGTCAATATCTTTTTCGATTTTATTTATATATATCAATAATATATTCATATTTAGAAATAATTTTTATCTAAATAAACATTAATAAAAAGGGGAAGTTGTATTCTGTTAAACAGAATACAACTTCCCCTTTATTCTTTGCCTAATTCTTTTCTGATATCCTTATGATTTTCGGATAATGTAAAAACAATTCCTGATAAAATTGGTATACATATCATAATCGGATAAGAGTAACGTAGTAATGATACCGGTGATAAAATTATAGTAATCCACAGAGCAAATAAGATAACGATTGGTAGCAGATACCTATATTTTTTATAATAGATGCAGATAGCACCAAAAATAATGAGACACCAAAAACTGAATCCCGGACTAAACAACATAGATATCACCGGTATTTTTTGATGTGAGGCGTTGGAGGTAAAGCTTTCGTATGCTTTATCTAGCGCAGGGAATAAACTTTGTCTTTCAATCCATAAAAAGCCATTCTCTTCTGTATCAAAATAATCACTCCACTTATAATTGTCCCATGCAATATAAGGATGATATGCCAGCGGGTCAGGATAATTCATATCAGGATACCAACTGCCGATGTTATTTGATAAAAATGCGTCAATATACGCTTGTGGCGCTTTAAAGCCTATAGAAAAATATATGCTCATATATTTGCCTAAATCTGACTTAAATTGTTCAGTGTCAAAATAATTCTTAACTGTGTCAGATGTTCTCGGGACATATGCTTGTCCAACATCTTCTAAGTCAAACAATTCATAAATAGCAATTAACTCTTCTTCCGTTAACTCATCACCATTATCTCTAACAGCACGAGCTACTTGTTGTAATGGTATCGATAACGCTTCTCTTGCATCGCCTTTTTGTACATTGGCCACACTATATAATGGTCCCGTATATAAAAAGTTTGCTGCAATACAAATCACACATAGAATAACTGCTTTTATCCAATATTTTTTACTAAACCAAATGAAGAATGGTACCAATAACAGCAGCATATAGAAACCATTATTTCTTAAAAACATCATGAGGCATATGGCAATTACAAACCGTACCATCAAAAAGATAGAATGATAAAATTTCTCTTTCTGTCTCACCATGTCAATGACAAATAATACTACCAACAATACAATTGCAGCAAACAATACGTCCTTTGTTGCGCTAACAGAAAATATAGCATGTATTGGAACCAGTGCAAAATATATAATAGAAAGTAATGTAATAACAACTGGTGCTTTTAATTTTGTTAAATAATAGCATGCATATGCAAAAACAGCGGATAACATTAGCATTTGTGTAATTGAATATATTGCCAGACCTGCTGAATACGATCCAAATATAATGTTACCTAACATAATTGTTCCGTATAGATACAGTGTATGTAAAATCGGATGATGTGCATTGAGCTGTCCGTCTATAGAAACACCTGCAATTGAGCTTAAATCTACTTCTGTATGATCAAAAATCTGTCCAATTTGCCACGGTGCATCATAGTTATATACACCAGGATATGATGCTAAAAAAGTGGGGAGCCAGCATACTATTATAATCGCCCAAATAATAAGAAAAAACTTTATATTCGGTCTAAAAAATGTTTCACTTGTTTTTTCTATCCGCAAGCGTAATAAAAACTCCTGCGCTTTAGGCAAATAATGAAATACAATGATAAAAAGAGAGGTGAAAATAAAAAGTAATGAGCTAATTGCTGCTAATAATTTCAGTAAATTTAAAAACGGCCAAAAGGCTACATGATCATTTAAATACAGAAATTTTCCAAATACTAATGTAATAGATAAAACTGCCGATGCTAATATACCAACTACTAACTTTCTCTTATTGCATATTTTTATTGCATGGTAAATGATAAACGTAAAAATACCAAATAAAAGCAGTGACCATATGCTATTACTAAAAATTGTAATATCATCTGTTTTAACTGAATAAGCTAGGCCAAAGGTACTGCAAAACGAAAAAAACATAGCTATTAACAAACAATAACGATTGATAAACTCATAAAATCCTATTTTTTGTTTCATTCACATTATCCTCATTTTGTCTTATTTGTAATCTTTTCCAATTCTTAAATGAGTTTAGATCTAATTCAAATCGTTGTCTGTCTTTTTGAATAATAACATCTAATATCAAACCTCCAAAGAAAGAGTGTATTGCTATTAAATATAAACATCCACATACGATAAGTGTTGGGGTTTTGGCAACCAGACCTGTCAAAAAAAACTCAATTATAATTGGAATAAAAAAGCCTGTACTTATAATTGCAATTATTATAGCAAGCGCCCCAAAGAAAGGAAGGGGTTTGTAATTTTTATATAATCTAAAAATTGTTCTTAATACTTTAAAGCCGTCTGAGTATGTGTTTAACTTAGATACACTTCCCTCAGGTCGATCTCTATAAGTTACAATGACATTATCTACCTGCAAATTTTTGTCCAGTGCATGTATTGTCATCTCTGTTTCAATCTCAAAACCTTTTGATAATACGGGAAAAGTTTTCACAAATACGTAACTAAAGGCACGATAACCCGTCATAATATCTCTAATGTTATTTTTAAATAGAAAATTAATTAATCCCTTTACCATTTTATTTCCAACATTATGAAACGGCCGGTTGTTCTCTGTAAAATATGTGGAAGACAGTCTGTCTCCTACCACCATATCAGAATTTTTTTCTAATACCAAATTGACCATTTCTCTTGCATGTTCCGCAGGATAGGTATCATCACCATCAAATAGCACTGGGCATCAATGTCACGGAACATAGAACGGATAACTTGTCCTTTTCCTTGTTTTCTTTCATAGCGTACAATCGCTCCGGCCTCCCGCGCTATGTTATCCGTACCGTCTGTAGAATTATTATCATAGACGTATATTTTTGCTTCCGGCAAGGCTAGTCGATAATCCTCGATTACCTTCTTAATTGTTTTACTTTCATTATAGCAAGGGATTAACACCGCAATTTTATCCATAATAACCTCTCCATAGTGAATATTCTTAATAAAATTCTGATGAAGAAACATCTATTAAGCAACTGCAATCTCTTAGCAGTGTTTTAATTTAATAAATTTACCCCGATAGAATATAGAAATCAGCTTATTGCTTAAAAATTAATTTTAACTATCACAAAGGTTTTTTGTGCTGTCCACACAAACCGGGACAGTTCAATGCTAAAATAGACTTTTATAGCTACCATTTAAAAGATTTAAATAGCGAAAATCTACTTTATTTTTGCTATTTTCCATTTTTATAAAAGTTTACTTTTTGGAACTTTCCTTTTAGCAAAATAATGCATAATGCAAATAAAATGAATACTACAAACATTAATTAGATATTTAATTTGGGAATATGTAAAAATCTCCAGTAAAGGCCTTAAGAGAATTTGATATCCGTGCCAATAGCGTGAATAAGCACTATTATCCATAGCTTACTGTACCACATTATAGTTATCTTGATTTTATACAGAGAATAGTTTAACATGGGTTTACATTTATATCAACTTATTTTTGTGAAAGATACTCCCATCTTTTTACGATCATTTAGAGAAAAAAGTATTTTTATTTTTTATCGCACCCTGGTTAATCTCACACCTAAAGAGTCAAAATCTGCTAAAATACCGCTTTGTGTTTTCTTTAATGCCAATTCCACACCGCAAACAATAGAAGAATAATCAAAAATTGCATCTATCAATTTCTGTGCCGCTTTTTCTATTAATTGATAGGGTTCCTCTTTTAACGTTTTGGTAATACATTTAATCAGTCCCCCACATTCAACCGTATGTTCTATTTTATCTGTTTCGATGGCCTGCTCTAAACTGCAATGCAGAATTATGTCTATCTCAAATTCTTGCTCCATAATTTTTTCTTCTTTGGTATAGCCATGGCGCGCCATTACTCGTAATCCATTAATCAGTATTTGATCCATAAAATCTCCTTTAGAGCATATTTTTCTTTTTCTTATTTTTACCATATTTTGTTACATTAATACAACACTACAGTATTTCCTTTTACTTTGCATCGACTTTCATAGCTTTGTTTTTTATTTGTCCGAGTGTCATAAATATTTGTAAAGCAAAATTCTCCCTGATCACTTTGCGCTTCATATTTTTCTAAAATAAAACGATCATCTACACACGTAATAAAGCAACCGGTATCTTTTGGGAAAACTGCCTTTAAATAAGAATTTAAAAATCCCCTGATTTCTAAATCATCTTCTTTTTTTGTAATATGAAAACCTCTCATATTTACCGTATCGATCCAGAACTCTGCCTCTTTTTCTTCCTCTTTTAAGGTAAGAGGAGATACCACAAAACGCTTTCCTGTTTCTTTTTCTACGGCACACAGGCGCAAATCGTTCCAGGGAAAATGTTTGGCCTTAAAGTACATATTATCGACATCCATACCAATATAACGAATCATTCCGTTAGAATCTGCCGTAAACAGTACTTCCATTAAAATTTCTTTCTCACAGCGGGCTGCATAAATTAAGCTTTCCAAATCACACGTCCATACCTTATCGCAAACATCTTCACCCAACCAACATTTATTTTTAAAACAATGCTCTTTTTCACGTTCCGTACCATAAGGTTGTAATACCAATAGCTGAGTTTCTCCCTTTATTTTATAAGGGATGAAACAATTGCAGTCAGATTCACATATACGCTCATCTTTAATATAATGATATTCTTTCTCCTCCATGTCGTATAGATAGGCAATATGTTTTAATCCGGTTAAGCTGCGATATTCCGTAAATAATTTTCTATGTTCCATATTCTCTTCTGTCAACACCAGAATATGGTCCTGGCTTAACGCTTTACATTGTAAAAAGTTACCAATAAAATTGATTTGCTCAAAGTTTTTTTCCTTGCCCGTTTTTTTATCAATACGTAAAATCCAAGCCAAACTCTTACCGTTTTCCATCAACACAATAATATCGTTTTCAAACGCAAAATAATGTTGATTGTATGCTTCGTCGTTTAAAATATAGTTTGCTACAATGCGTTCTTGTTGTTCTGCGCGGTTATATTCCAGCAAAAATAAGCTGTTATGTCCTTCTTCTACCTTTTCTTCTGCATAGTAAATGACTTCATCGTTAATTTCAATGAGTTCTACATCGCAATCATGAAAAAAGTTTCTCATATCAATCACTGTCATAACTTACAATCCTCCGCGCAAGAATTTTTATTTTATTATAACACAAAATTTGTCGAGTTACATTACAATTTATATTTTACTGTTGTATAATATAAGTAAACGATAGAAAGGAAGTACCGTTATGACCATAACGAAAAAAGGTACTGTAATTGAGCTGGATATTCACGGTATGTATGAAGATGACGCCAAACGCGAAATTGAACGGTACTTATCTACAGTTGACCAAAAAGTACAAGAAGTCATCGTGATACACGGTTATCATAAAGGACAAGTACTAAAAAATATGGTAAGAACACGTTTAAAACATCCGCGTATTGCCAGTAAATTGGTTTCTTTAAATGAAGGACAAACTAGACTGATTTTAAAATTTGAATAAAAAGTGTTGACAAATTAAATTAACAAGCGTATGATGTACGAGGATAACATATCGGTAGGTGAGGCTACCGCAGAGGATACGGGTTGCTGCCGCGGATTAGTGGAGACACTATGAGCAGGTTAACAGGCTATGTCGAAAAACAAGGCATAACCTAACGCAATTGCATGCCCTGCGAAGCTGAAGCTTGAACGAAAGTAATTGTACGACATTTGCCGTGCATTTATATTTGTGTTGTAAAGTTAAGCCTTGCTGCCGTTATTGGCCGCAAGGCTTTTTTGTTGCCATCCAAATTCCAAATTGGATTTTATATAGATATTTCAAACATAAAAGGAGTGAGTAACATGGACGCAGGAAGTAGCAACGGCATAAAACCAAAAGGGCGACATAGAGCAGTAACGTATGCAAACACTGCGTTACATGGCTTGCTTATATCATAAATGAGTAAAGCAAACGATTTGTTCTTACGTTTGCTGTTTTGGTAATGCCTTACTTCCTCAAACTACGGCAATCCGCCGCAAAGGAGGTAACGGTTATGAAAAGAACATATCCATTTAAAAAATCTGCCATGTCTCAAAAAACAGACATGCAAAACAAATATTTATTAAATGCAGCACAACAAACATCAGAAAAATTGCTTCTTCATTTGGGTTCTTCTTACAGCGGACTAAATGAAGAATACGTCGAAACAATGCGGCAGGAATATGGAAGTAATGTGATTACCCAAGAAAAGAAGGATACCGTTTTAAAAAAAATATTACGTTCCTTTGTTGATCCGTTCACTTTAGTACTACTTGCATTGGCTCTTATCTCTTTATGCACAGATGTTATTTTTGTCAGTGCTGAAAACAGAGACTTTACCGCTGTTATTATTGTATTGGTCATGGTATTTTTAAGCGGAAGTGTACGGTTGATTCAAGAGTTCCGCTCAGGCAGTGCAGCTGAGAAATTAAAAGAATTGGTCAAGACTACTATTTTGGTGGAGCGGGAAGAAACAGGAAAACAAGAGATTCCTGTCAATGAGATTGTTCGAGGAGATATCATTCACTTGGCAGCCGGAGATATGATTCCTGCCGATGTGAGAATTTTGACTTCAAAAGATTTATTCGTCAGCCAGGCCGCTTTGACAGGTGAAAGCGAACCTGTTGAAAAATTAGCAGAAACAGACCGCACACATACTTACCATACACCTTTGGAATGCCCCAATTTAGCATTTATGGGCACCAATGTTGTAAGCGGTTCTGCTGTTTGTATTGCAGTGGCAACCGGAAATCAAACGTTGTTTGGTACTATGGCAAAATCCATTACTCGTACCAAAACAAAAACCGGGTTTGAAAAAGGGGTACAATCCGTTTCAAAACTACTGATTCGCTTTATGTTAGTTATGGTACCAATTGTATTGTTTATTAACGGCTTTACAAAAGGGGATTGGCTGGAAGCTGTACTATTTGCACTGTCCGTGGCAGTGGGATTAACTCCTGAAATGCTGCCAATGATTGTAACAACCAATTTGGCCAAAGGCGCTGTGCAAATGTCAAAAAAGAAAACCATTATTAAAAACCTCAATGCCGTACAAAACTTTGGCTCTATGAATGTGCTTTGTACTGATAAAACAGGTACATTAACGCAAGATAAAGTCGTATTGGAATATCATCTGGATATTCACGGAAATGAAGATGACAGAGTGTTTCGCCATGCATTTTTAAACAGCTATTTTCAAACAGGACTGCGCAATTTAATGGACGTAGCTATTTTGGAATATGCGCAAAAACATCAGGATGACGTATCGTTACTGACCACACGTTATCAAAAAGTGGATGAAGTACCATTTGATTTTTCCAGACGCCGTATGAGTGTTGTGGTTCGAGACACGGACGGAAAAACACAAATGGTAACAAAAGGCGCTGTTGAGGAAATGCTGCAGGTATGTACGTTTGCAGAATACAAAAATAACGTAGAACCACTTACAAATGAAGTGAAACAGGAAATACTGGAAACCGTAAAAAAATTAAACGAAAACGGAATGCGTGTGTTGGCAGTTGCACAAAAAAATAATCCGTCTGCAGAAGGTGTCTTTTCTGTACAAGACGAATCGGACATGGTATTAATCGGCTATCTTGCATTTTTAGACCCACCGAAAGAAACTACAAAGGCCGCCATCGAAGCATTACAATCCTACGGGGTTTCCACCAAAATCTTGACAGGTGACAACGATGCTGTTACCCGTTGTATTTGCCGTCAGGTAGGATTAAAGGTGGATAATTTACTTCTTGGTTCAGATATTGAGTTGATGACAGATGAACAATTATCTCAGGTTGTAGAAACCACAAATGTATTTGCAAAACTTTCTCCTGAGCAAAAAACACGAATTGTTCACGCTCTGCGCGAAAACGGTCATACCGTTGGATTTATGGGGGACGGCATTAATGATGCTTCCGCGATGAAAGAAGCAGATGTCGGCATTTCTGTAGATACCGCAGTCGATATCGCAAAAGAATCTGCCGATATTATTTTATTGGAAAAGGATCTTATGGTATTGGAACAGGGGGTCATTGAAGGAAGAAAGATTTTTGGAAACATTATAAAATATATTAAAATGACCGCCAGCTCCAATTTTGGAAATATGCTTTCTGTATTGGCCGCCAGCATATTTCTTCCATTTCTCCCGATGCTTCCAATTCAAATCTTAGTTTTAAATTTGATTTACGATATTTCCTGCATCTCTATTCCATGGGATAACATGGATACAGAATTTTTGAGACATCCCCGCAAATGGGATGCCTCTTCTATCGGAAAATTTATGGTATGGATGGGACCAGTCAGTTCCATCTTTGATATTATCACATATGTTATTTTATATTTTGTCATTTGTCCCGCAGTTTGCGGTGGTTCTTTTGGTGCACCTGGGGTAAACTCAGTTTTATTTATGGCACTGTTCCACGCAGGTTGGTTTGTGGAATCTCTATGGTCGCAAACTTTGGTCATACACATGATTCGGACTCCTAAGGTTCCATTTATCCAAAGCAAAGCATCTCTGCCTGTATTAGTCGTTACTACCATTGCTATCATTGTCGGAACTGTCATCCCATATACCCCTCTCGGCGCTGGTTTGGATATGGCGGCTTTACCTGCAATTTACTTTGCATGGCTGGCAGGAATTATATTTGCATATATGGTATTGATTACTGTGGTTAAGAAAATATTTGTCAAAAAATACGGAGATTTGCTCTGAATAAAAAGAGTCAGCCATAAAATGGCTGACTCTTTTTATTTGGCATGGGGAAATTCTCTTTCAAGTAATTGAAATGCTTGTTCTTTATCTCTATGAATTTGTTCTCCCAAAACCTGAAGACTGGAAAATTTTTGTTCTTCCCTAATATAATGGATAAGCTCTATTTTAGGACTGGTTCCATATAAATTTCCACTAAAATTGGGAATCCATGTTTCGGAAGCTACCACATAATCCTCGCCTACCGTTGGTTTTACACCTATATTGGTTACACCATAATAAACAGTCCCATTTTCCAATGTAACCAAAGAAGCATAGACGCCGCGTTTTGGTTTCACAAAATTAGGCGGCATTGCCTGATTTATGGTTGGAAAGCCCATTGTTCTTCCAATTTTATTTCCTTCAATCACCGGAAATTGATAGCAAAAATGACGTCCCAGCATTTTGGCAGCCATTTCTGTCTGTCCTTGCTGTAAGTAATTGCGTATTTGGGTTGAACTGATTGGAATACCTCCCTGCAAAGACACTGCTTGTACCACTGTCACTTCTATTCCGTACTTCGCGCCAAACTGTTTGAGTTCTTTCGGGCCAGCTTTTCCACCTTTTCCAAAATGAAAATTAAACCCACAATATACTTTTTGGGCTTTACAATATTGCTTTAGTACAGTATGGATAAATGTTTCCGCTTCCAAATTCATAACTTCTCGGAAAGAAGGAATGAACACTTGTTCCATACCAATTTCTTCAAATATTTGGTTCCTTGTATCAGGCGCCAGTAAAGTAGGCACTGTATTTCCTGTCAACACCTGCAAGGGATTTTCCTGAAAAGTAAACACAGAAGGCGTAAGTCCATTGATCTTATCAGCAACAGCACGACCTATCACCGCCTGATGCCCTAAATGGATGCCGTCAAAACATCCAAGTGCAACAGATGCAGGCTCTAAGCAATTCCGTTTTAAATCTGTAATCAGTTTCATACTTTGTCCTCTCCACAAAAAAGCCTTAATATGCGAAGTTCTCCCTTTGCTACTGATACTACTCCCAAACCTAAAAAGATACCATCGTAACCATATACGCGATATACCTTACCATCTTCTTTTTGCTGAGCCTCTGATAAGCGGAGACGTTCTAAACTTAATCCTCCCCCATTGGAAAAACGTGTGGTTTGCGCTTGTGAAATGGTCAAAACAGGCTTATCTTGAAAAATAGAGTCAATGGGAAGTACTCTATCCTGCAGTGTTCCGCCTTGTTCGATAATCTGTTTTGCTTGCTGTAAAGGAATGGTTTGTCCCAAGGTAAAACCGCATGCCATAGTACGTCTTAACGCAGTCATCATGCCATATGTACCCAATGCTGTACCAATATCGTGGCACAGGGTACGGATATAAGTTCCTTTGGAGCAAGCAACACACAAAGTTCCTGTTTGCGTGTTCTCATCAAAAGATACCAATTCACATTTAAAAATAGTGACAGGACGCTTTTCTCGTTCTACCTCTATCCCTTGTCTTGCCAACACGTAAAGTCTTTGCCCGTCCTTCTGTACTGCTGAGTACATAGGCGGCAGCTGTAAAATTTCTCCTCGAAACTGTGGAAGTATTTGCTCCAATTCTTGTTTTGTCACTTTATGTTCACTGACAGCAATTACATTTCCCGTACTATCTTGCGTATCTGTTGCAGTACCCAACTGAAATTGCGCCTGATATTCTTTGTTGGTATCCTCCAAAAACGGAGCGCAGCGCGTAGCCTTTCCCAAAAGAATGGGAAGTACTCCGGTAGCCATAGGATCTAACGTTCCTGTATGACCTACTTTTTTTTGGTGAAACAATCCACGCATAACCGCAACCACATCAAAAGAAGTGAACGATTGTGGTTTATCGATTAAAATCATGCCATCCATGGTTCTCCCCCTTTGATTGATATTACTATAAAATCCCCTGAGAACGGAAATAGTTGCTTACCGCTTCCGCCAATCGTTTTTTTACAGTTTCCTTTTCGTCTTCAATCACACAGCCGGCAGCACCTTTATGACCTCCGCCGCCAAATTGAGCACAAATGGCAGAAGCGTCATATGGTGGTGTTGCTCTAACAGAGATTTTATAGCCGCCTTCTTTTTTCTCACGCAAAGTTGCAGCAATCAATACACCTTCCACCTGACGGGGCAAAGCTGCTAAACCTTCAATGTCACCTTCTGTGGCTCCCGACTGTTTCATCATCTCTTCTGTGATTTCCATAATATCAAAACGTCCGTTTTCATAAAACGTAATGCTTTCCATTGCCAAACGTTCCACGTTTAATCTGGCTCTGCTTTTCGTATCAAACATAATACGGTTAATCTCTGCTGCATCTGCCCCCGCATCCATTAAACTTGCTGCAATACGCAATGTTGTTGCAGATGTATTGGAATAACGGAAACATCCTGTATCCGTACACAGGCCTGTATACAGACAGTTGGCAATTTGCTTATCAATGGTAACTCCCATCATGCAAAACAATTCGTAAATCACCTGTGTAGTGGAAGCAGCAGTACTATCCACGTAAGACATTTTGGCATATTCCTTATGTGACATATGGTGGTCAATTGCAAGGTCAATGCTGTCTTTATACTGTTCGGTTTCTTTTCCAAGAAGCTGTGTGTCAGCAATATCTACGGCAACAATAAATTTTGGTTCAAAATCTTCGGCTTTCAATTCCGCAAATAAATTTTCATATTTGGGAACCACCGGATCCGAACATGCAAAACGGACATGTTTGCCCATTCTTTGCAAAACGGTACACAGCGCGGAAGCAGAACCAAGCGTATCTCCGTCAGGAGATTTATGGCTGAGCACCAAAACTTCATCTGCTTTCTGTAATACATCCGCAGCCTGTTGGAGCTTAATCTTCATGGTGCTTCTCCTCTTTTAAATCATTAATCAGTTTAGAAATACCCGCACCATATTCAATCGAATCTGTGGCGGTAAAAATCAGCTGGGGAACATGGCGCAATTTTAAACGATGTCCCAATTTTCTGCGGATAAACCCTGCTGCAGATTTCAAGCCTTTTTCAGCCACTTTTGCTTGTTCCAGCCCCTGCATGGCACTGATATATACCGTACAATAGGATAAATCATTGGTAACGTCTACACGTACAATGCTGATTAACCCCTCTTGCACTCTCGGGTCCTTCACTTCTCTGAAAATTGCGGTCAATTCTCTATGAATATCTTCTGTGATACGTCCTAATCTATGACTTGCCATAGTATTCAACCTCCTTACAGCAGTACATAAAACAATTGCTGTTAAAAAACAAAATGGCAGGCGAACCAGGCGCCCGCCATTTTTATTATTAGGACTTAGTCCTCTCTATATTCTTCCATAATATAGGATTCGAATACATCGCCCTCTTTTACATCATTAAAATGTTCCAGAGTTACGCCGCATTCATATCCTTCTGCCACTTCTTTTACATCGTCTTTAAAGCGGCGCAGGGAAGCAATTTTATCGTCTGCAATAATAATGCCGTCACGTACAATGCGAACCAAAGAGTTACGTACAATTTTTCCGTCTGTTACGTAAGAGCCCATAACAATACCAACATTGCTGATTTTATAAACCTGGCGGCATTCCGCACGGCCGTAGAACAACTCGCGGTATTTTGGAGCCAACATACCTTTCATCGCAGCCTGAACATCTTCAATTGCTTCATAAATAATGCGATACAAGTGAAGGTCAATACCGTCACGTTTTGCATTTTCTTCCGCAACCGGGTCCGGACGGACATTAAAGCCGATGATAATTGCATTGGAAGCGCTTGCAAGCATTACGTCAGATTCACTGATAGCGCCAACACCGCCATGAATGACTCTTACGCGCACTTCATCATTACTCAATTTTTCCAAAGATTGTTTTACCGCTTCAAAAGAGCCCTGAACATCGGCCTTTACAATGATTTGCAATTCTTTCATTTGGCCTTCCTGCATTTGGTCAAACAGGTTATCCAAAGTTACTTTTGTTTGTGCATTGAAACGTTCTTCTTTTTGTTGAGAACGGCGTTGTTCTACCAACTGACGACCCAAACGTTCATCAGAAACAGCATTGAAAATATCGCCGCCTGTAGGCACGTCGTCCAAACCTGTAATTTCTACAGGAACAGATGGACCTGCAGATTTTACAAGTTCTCCTCTGTCATTGGTCATTGCACGTACACGACCTACTGTAGTACCGGCAACGATGCTGTCACCAATGTTCAAAGTACCGTTTTGCACCAAGATAGTTGCAATCGGTCCACGACCTTTATCCAATCTTGCTTCAATGACAGTACCTTTTGCAGCTCTGTCAGGATTTGCTTTCAATTCTTTCATATCGGCAACCAACATTACCATTTCAAGAAGCTCTTGAATACCTTCTCCAGTCAATGCTGAAATTGGCATACATGGTACATCGCCGCCCCATTCTTCCGGTAAAATCTCGTGCTGTGTTAATTGTTCTTTTACG
>OJSQ01002847.1_pt1 | contig 13664 bp, 12 predicted proteins | sample 1599551 | NCBI WGS metagenome assembly OJSQ01 (sample SAMN04168659, study PRJEB22393) | human gut metagenome | biome: human gut microbiome; feature: stool | host: Homo sapiens | collected 2014-05-12
AATCCCCTCGATGAGTTGGGCGTTTCCGCTGATCAGATATCCCAACCGCAACCCCGCCATTCCGTAGAGCTTGGTAAACGCGGAGAGCACGGCCACATGGCGCGAACACGCGGCGCGTGCGGCCACGCTCCTTTCGCGGGCGTCGGGCGCAAATCCGAGGAAGCACTCGTCCACGACGAGCAGCGCGCCCACCTGCTCGCAGCGGCGAGCCGCGGCATCGGTCACGCTGGGGTCGACGAGGCGCCCCGTCGGGTTGTTCGGGTTGCAGAGGTACGCCACGTCTCCCGGCCCCTCGATCGCGCGGGCGAAGGAGGCGGGCACGTCGAAGTCGTCCGCTTCGGAGAGCGGGAACTCCTGCACGCATGCGCCGTAGTACGATGCCGCCTCCGCATATTCAGAGAACGTCGGCGCACACACGACGATGCGTTTCGGGCGCACCGCCGCGGCGAGGCGCCAGATGATGTCGGACGCGCCCGCGCCGCAGACGATAGTATCTTCGGGAATGCCCTGGGCGCGCGCTAGGGCGCGAACGAGGGCGATGCTTTCCCTATCGGGGTAGGCGTCGATTCGAGAAAGCGCCTTGCAAGCTGCGGAGACGGCGCGCGGCGAGGGGCCTGCCGGATTCACGTTCACCGAGAAGTCGATGAGGTCGGAGGCGCCCCCTTCGCAAGCGATGCCGAGCGATTGCGCGCTGCCCCCATGCGTACGGGCGCGAAGGATTCCCCCGGCAGCCCGGGGCACGGCGCGGTCCTCCCTCATGCCATCACCCCCACGGCGAGCACGACCGCCGCGCGCGTGGCGCCGAAGACGACGAGCGCACATACGGACGCGGCGAGCATGAGCCTTGTCGCCCGAGCGATGTCGCCCCACTCGATTTCCTTCAAGGAGGAAGCCATCATGCAGCCGACCACGACCAGCACGCCTGCGGTCGCGGCGGACGGCACGGCGGAGATGACCGGGGAGAGGAAGGCGGACAGCGCGAAGCAGATCGCCACGACCACGGAGGTCAGGCCGGTGCGGCCGCCGGCGGCGATACCCGCGGAGGACTCCACGTAGGTGGTGGTGTTCGAGGTGCCGCAGATGGCGCCGATGGAGGTGGCGATGGAGTCGGCGAACAGGGCCTTGTCCATCTTGGAGGAGAAGCCGGAACCGTTCTCAAGAGCCTTCTCGTCCTCGGCGGAGAAGATGCCGGTACGACGGCCGGTGCCGATGAAGGTGCCGATGGTGTCGAAGGTGTCGGACATGGAGAACGCGAAGATGGTCAGCAGGATGATCGGCAGCTTCGACACGTCGGAGAACAGCGCCGGGAAGCCATCCTTGGTGAAGATCACGCCGAAGGTCTGCGGCAGCTGGGCGAAGGTGTCGGCGATGGACACGGAGTTGGCCATGGTGGTCTGGCCCATCGGAATGCCGACGACCGCGGTGACGGCGATGGCGATCAGCATGCCGCCGCGCACCTTGAGCACGGTGAGCACGATGGCCAGCACCAGGCCGATGATGAACAGCCAGATGGTCGGATTGTTCATGACGGCAAGGCCCGGGGTGGCCTGCACGGTGTCGCCGCTCTTGGCCGCGGACTTGGTGGTGAAGGTGAAGAAACCGACGTTGAGGAAGCCGACGTAGGCCACGAACAGGCCGATGCCGCCGCCGATGGCGTTCTGCAGCACTTCCGGAATGGCCTGGATGATCATCTTACGGATCTTGGTGACGGTGATGATGATGTTGATCAAACCGCACAGGAACACCATGCACAGGGTTTCCTGCCACTTGAAGCCGAGGCCGAAGCACACGGTGTAGGTGAAGAACGCGTTGAGGCCCATGCCGGCGGCCTGCGCGTACGGAACGTTGGCGAACAGGCCCATCACGAGCGTGCCGATGATGGCCGCGATGATGGTGGCGAGGAACACGCCGCCCCACGGCATACCGGTCGAAGACAGGATCTGCGGGTTGACGATGATGATGTAGGACATGGCGAAGAACGTGGTCAGGCCGGCCATGATCTCCGTGGAGACGGTGGTGCCGTTCTCCTTGAGATGGAAGAATTTCTCCATTTTCTCTTTTCTCATCTTTCTTGGGTTGGTAGGCGCGTGCCATATGGTGGCGTGCGCCGGCGAGAATCGCGACTCGCCTGGGACATGCGTCCCTGAACAAAGCAAACGTAGCACCTATGTAAGTCATGGAAATTTCGTGCGATTGGTAAGGGGTTGCTTTTGCGGCGGCGCGACACGCCGGTCTGGATTAGTCCAAACGGGTCAGTAAATTACCCACTTGTAAACCACAGACCGTTGGTTGGAGCGTGCAAGCGCTCACGAAGTTTGGTTCGCCAAGCCAGCGCAGGTTGAAGAACATACGCCCACCAAGGGCTTTCCGCTTAGCGGTCGAATGTTGCTCTGCCTGCGTGCAGGGCTTTTTTGTTGCCCGGTGAAACGTTCCTGCTTCACAGTCAATGGTTGACTAAGGAAGGAACGCCATGAAGAGGCCCGAAAAGGAAGCGGTGGTCGCTCAGCTTACGGACAAGTTCCGTAACGCCGACGCTATCTACCTGACCGAGTACCGCGGGCTTACCGTTCCGCAGATCTCTGAACTGCGCGAAAAGCTAGGCCGCGATACTTCCTACACTGTGGCAAAGAACACGCTCGTTCGCATTGCAGCCAAGGAAGCTGGCATCGAAGGTCTTGATGAACTTCTCGCCGGCCCGACCGCTGTGACCTTCGTGAAGGGTGACTTCATCGAAGCTGCGAAGACCCTGCGTGACTTCGCCAAGACCAACAAGGCACTGATCATCAAGGGCGGCTTCGCTGATGGCACCGTCTACGATGCTGAAGGCGCCAAGAAGCTGGCAGACCTCAAGTCTCGCCCGCAGCTGCTCGCCGAGTTCGCCGGCGACATCAAGGCTACGATGTCCAAGGCCGCGTACCTGTTCAACGCTCTGCCGACCAAGGCCGTGCGTACGATCGATGCGCTGCGCGAGAAGCAGGAAAAGGCTGCCTGATTTCACTGCGGCTCGCCGCATGAATGAAGCAACCACAAAAAAGAAAAACAATTGTTTTAGGTGACGGCCACCTCTTCAATTCAGTCCGTCGCCAAGAATGAAAGGAAGCCATTATGGCTAAGTACACCAACGATGAGCTGCTCGAAGCTTTCGGTGAGATGACCCTGGTTGAGCTCTCCGAGTTCGTCAAGGCCTTCGAAGAGAAGTTCGACGTCGAGGCTGCCGCTCCGGCTGCTGTCGCCGTTGCTGCTCCGGGCGCTGCTGCTCCGGCTGAGGAAGAGAAGGACGAGTTCGACGTCATCCTCTCCGCCGTTGGCGACAAGAAGATCCAGGTCATCAAGGCCGTCCGCGCTATCACCAACCTGGGCCTGGCTGAGGCCAAGGCTCTCGTCGACGGCGCTCCGAAGGCTGTCCTGGAGAAGGCCAAGAAGGAAGACGCCGAGAAGGCCAAGTCCCAGCTCGAAGAAGCCGGCGCCACCGTCGAGCTCAAGTGATTCGCGCGGCTTCAAGCCGCAATCACCAAGCTGTAGTGGAAACCCCGTTTGCCGTAAGGCAGCGGGGTTTTCCGCATATGGAGCATGACTCAGGCATGTTCTAAAATGGGGGAATTAGGCGAAAGTTGTCAATTTATCGGTTCGGAATCCTTACTTTCGCGATGAATCATGACACAATGGCAGATAGTGTAGTGCGAAAGGAAGGCCGACAACGGTGAGCGAGGATCGACGAATGACGCGGCAGTGGACCGTCAAAGTTGACGGAAACAACGTGAAAACGCTTCATGACGGCGAAAGCGTGGAAATCGGGCGCAAACCGTTGCGCCCGCTGTCGGATGACGGGTTCGTTCGTCTCGACATCATGGATCCGGGCAAGTCCATGTCGAAAAGACATGCGGTCCTCTCCGTCGACAAGCAGGGCAATTGCTCCGTACGAGATCTGCATTCCACCAACGGCTCGTTCGTGGTGACGAACAACGGCCAACTGATGCGCCTGCCCGCAGGCGAGGACATCAAGCTGCCCATCGACTCGATGACCCTGCAGTTCGGCGACGTGCGTCTTACGCTCGAATCCGCATTCGAACACGATGACGAGGATGACGACGCCACCTCCGGTGTCTCGGATGATACAAGCCAGCCGGTTTCGAACCTGTTCGAATACGCGGTCTCCGACGAGGCTCCGCAGGAACCGGATGCAGCCGACATGTCCGTGGACGACATCCTCAATCTGCGTGCCGGCGAGCCGACGACGTTCTTCCACGCACGCAATGTCACCGACCGTGCCGATGCTCTGCACCAGGCGGAACGTCAGACCTTCACGCCGGAGCATGCCGACAAGCCGGAACTCGAAGATGCATTCCCCTCGGTCTCCTTGGTTCAGGAAACCGTCGTGGCCGCGGACAAGCCCCGCGACCTGTTCGCCGACGCCGCAGCGCAGGCCGAGGCTGAAGCTGAGATCGAGGCCGATGCGGCCGATTCCGCTGATGCGGCTGCGACCGATGCCGAGGTGGCCGCCGTCTCAACCGAGACAGCCGCTCGGCCCTTGGAAGCATCCCATGACGGTAACAAGAACAACCTGATTCCGGTGGACAAGCTGTTCAGCGCGCGCCCCAGCACGCCAATCGCCGTCGCTCTGCCCGACAGGAACGACACTGGCGATAACACCGGCAACGTTGACAAGGCTGACAATGCGGCTGACGCGTCCGCCCAGGAACAGACGCAGTCCGCCGAACAATCGCAGATGGCGGAACAGCCCACATCGGAAACTGCCGAACAGCAGTCGAAGCCGATGCACGCTACGCAGCCGCAGACGGAACAGCCGGGAACGGTGACCGCGGAAGACGACGACGAGCGGTTCCGCCCGCAAAACAGCCAATCGCAGCCCGCGCCGGACGAAACCGCCACATTCAAGCCGATCTTCGAACCGGGATCGGTATTCGACCGTGTGTCCAAAGGCGGCCTCGCCAAGCAGGAGCAGACCATCGAGGTCGACGGCCTGACCTCCGATGACGCCAAACGCACGGATGATTTCACAGTGCAGTTCCAGATGGCGCGTCATCCGGAACTGTTGCCGTTCCTCGCCATGAACCCATCCCTATACGATGACCTGTACGCGTGGTTGGGCGCATTGGGCAACCAAGACATCGATGCGGCTTTGGCACACAATCCGGGATATGAGGAATACCGCAAGGCAGTAGGGAAGTGAGTCGGTATATGAGCGAAAACGAAGAGACGGCCACCGCGTTGGACCGTATCCGCGGATGGCGTGAGGAGTATCGCCTTGGTCTGGCACCATCCCCGCTTGAGGATGTGACGCAACTGAGCGCCCAGCTTGACCTGACGCATGCGCACCCATCGGGCATCGCGCAGCTGTTCGCCAAAGGACACGTCACCTTGGACTCGTTGTTCCGAGACAACGGCATGCTGCGCGCCGCGGGCAGGCGTGTGGAACGCGTGCTCGACGACCGTGACGCGAAAAGCCGTGTCAGCGGCGTCGGCGAACTCTCCTTGGTGGTCGGCGTGGCCATTTGGAAAGGCAACCAGATGCCGGTGCTCATGTATCCGGTCGAAGTGCGCAAGGAAGGCCGCAACATCGAGAACGGCACCGTCATCGCGTTCACCGGACGAGTGCGTCTGAACGCGGCCTTCGCCGCCGTGATGCGTGAAAACAACGTGACATTGGACGAGACCAAGCTCTTCGATGGTTCGAATTACGAAAGCGGCACCCCCGAAACGTCCGCGGTGTTCGCGGCCATCACAGCGCGCGCGTCCAGCGTTTTCCCCGATTTCGAAATCGAACGTCACGTCATCCTCGGCTGCTTCATGGACCCGTCCTCGCAGATGCTGGTGGAAAGTCGCCAGATCATCAACCAGCTGTCCCAAGGCCCGACAGGCAACACCGTCCTGGACGCGCTCGCCGGGAACAAGGAAGCCGCGGACGCGCTGAAAGACGCGCAGATTCCCGAATACAGTCCGTTCGACGCCGATCCCCATGGCGAATACGAGATTGGCGACGTTGACAACACCGTCCGATACGCGGCGCAGCTGGCCGCATCCGGGCATTCGATTTTCGTGGACAGCGCGATCAGCGGCAACACGGCCGAACAGGCCGCGGCAATCGCCTCCCGTTGCGTGATGGGCGGACACAGCGTGCTGTATGTGCCGTGCGTCACCGACCAAAAGCGCCGTTTCATGCAGACGATCGCGGCCAACGAGATGAGCGGCCAATTGCTGGACATCGCCGATGACGGCGCCAATGCGGCAATCGACCGTCAGCTGATAGCCGCAGTCGGTTTCCAATCCGGCGTCGCGACTTCGCGTTTCGACCAGATCTCCGACGAACTGGTGGGCGTACGCTCCCGCCTGGCCCGCTATCTGGGCGACCTGCATGGCGTCAGCCAGGAATGGGGCGTGTCCGCATACCAGACCATCCAGAACCTCGCACAAATCGCCGTCCTGCCCACGCATCCGACCACGCATGTGCGTCTGACCAAGCAGTCCGCCCATTCCATCGCGGACAAGATGGAGGAATGGGCCCAGAAGCTGTATCGCGCGGGAGAACTCGGCGAATACACCATCGGCGCGCAGGACACCGCCTGGTACAAAGCCTCCCTGTATTCCGAAGAGGAAGCGGTCAGCGCATACCAGCGTGTGGTCGAGCTGCTGCGCAAGGTGCTGCCCGCCACCCGCAAACAGGTGTCCAGCACCGTGCAGACCTGCGGCTTCCCGATTCCCACCACCGCGCAGGAGTGGGGACGCCAGGTCATGGTGCTCAAGAACCTGCGCCGCGTGCTCGACGTCTTCCAGCCGGAAATCTTCGAACGCGACATCGATTCCATGATCGAGGCCACCAAGCCCAAGGCCCAGCGCAAGGCCGAAGGCAGCTCCATGGGATTCTGGGAACGTCGCCGCCATATCAAGGAGGCCAAGTCGATGCTGCGCGTCGGCGCGCAGGTGGAGAACCTGCATGAGGCGCTGCTCGTGGTGGCCAAGCAGGCCGAACAATGGCACATGTTCGTTCCTCACGGCGGATGGCCGGTGCTGCCCGCCAAACTCGACGACATCATCAACACGCAGGACCAGCTGACGAACGATATGACCGCGTTGAACGTGGCGCTCGCCACCACACCGCAGGGCGGCAATCTGGACACCGTCGACCTCAACCAGGTGGAAGAGCGTCTGAAGGCCCTGTATGACGACAAGCAGGCGTTGGATACGCTGCCGGAACGCGCCCGTCTGGAACGTGAGTTCCATTCGGCCGGTCTGGATGAGCTTGTGGCGGACCTGAGCAACCGCGGCGTGCCGAACGACGCCGTGGCCGGAGAACTGCAGCTGGCGTGGTGGACCACGGCTTTCGAAGACATCGTGAAGTCCTCCGCCATCATTTCCAACCAGGATGGCTCCGCCATGCAAAGCGCCGCCGACCGATTCACCCAGGTGGATGTCGAACACGTGCGTTCCATCGGACCGATGGTCGCCCAAGAGTCCGTACGCCGTCTGTGCGACATGCTTTTCTCCCGCACGCAGGAAGCCAATCTGCTGCATACCACGCTTGCCGGTTCCCGAAACGTGCCGTTGAACAGGCTGCGCAGGGAGCATCCGCAGATTTTGGCCGCGGCAAAGCCGATTCTGGTGGCAACGCCAGCCACGCTCGCTGCCATCACCGACCCGGCGCCGCTTGCCGATACCGTCATCATCGATACGGCCGCGCATATTCCGTCCATCGAGCTGCTCAGCATCATCGCCCGCGCGAAGCAGGTCGTGGTGATCGCGCACCGCAAGACCGTCACATCCGATGGCCTGCAGCGACTGATCGCACTGCTGCCAAGCGTGAAGATAACCGACAGGCCGGTTCGCCGTGCGCCGAAGCTCAACGCCTTCCTCGAATCGGAAGGATACGGCTCCGTGCCGTGCGATGTGGCGCGTGAAGGATACCAAGGCGAAGTCGCGTACCATTTCGTGCCGGACGCCAACGGTGTGCCGGTCATCAATTCCGGCCTGGTCGAATCAAGCCAGCAGGAGATCGACGAAGTGGTGAATATCATCCGCAAGCGCGCGGCCGGTTTCACCATCGTTCCCGCATCGTATGTGCTTACCGTGGTGGCGCTCACGCACACGTTCCGCATCCGTCTGGGTGCCGAGCTCAAGTCGCTTGCCAACAAAGACAAGGCCATGGGCATGTTCCTGCGCCACGTGCGCATCGTGGACATCGTCGATGTGGCCGGCGCCCACGCCACCGACGCGATTCTTGCGATGTGCTACGCCAAGACCTCGCACGGCAGGCTGCTGCAGCAGTTCGGCGCGCTGGAATCCGACGGCGGCCGAGGCATGCTGCTGGACGCTTTGGCGGTACCGGACCGTCATCTCGACATTGTCTCGTCCTTCGCATCCGACGATATGGACGACGAGCGACTGCATCAGGATGGTCCGAAGGCGCTCAAAACCGTGCTGCGTTGGGCCGAACAGCTTGATGACAGCATGGTCCGCCCGGCGATCAAGGAGTCCGGAGAGAACGTGCTCTTCAACGATCTCGCCGAGAGGATCCGCGAACGCGGCTTGGACGTGGCCGTCGATTACGGTTTCGATGACGGACTCAAACTGCCGTTGGTGGTTGGTCTGAAAGGCGAGCCGTTCGCTTTGGCCGTGCTCACCGATGACGCGCAGTTCATGGGACTGCAATCCACCAGGAAACGTCATCGCGTGCTGCTGCAGGACATCGAATCGCTTGGCTGGTCGGTGATGACGGTATGGAGCGTCGGCGCGTTCGTGAACCCCGATAAGGAAGTTGACCGCATCGTGGCACGACTGGGAAGCCTGTACCGGGAGGAACGGTGAGCGCCGAGCATATCGAAAACGTCATGGAGCATGACGATTCGCAGACCCAGTCCGAGACACACTCCACACCCAGTTATTCCGCCACGCGGCGGACCGCACGCAAGCATAAGCGCGTGGTCCGCCAAGGTACGGAACTGTTCGATGCCGATGGCGTCAAACTCGAACCTTCGGACGTGCTCACCAAGCGCCAACGCGAGGCGGATGACGACAAGCGCATCCTAAACGAGCTTCCGCCACATTGGGCGGTCTTCTCCGAACGTGGCCGCTGATACGTCCAGCCGGGGCCAGCTATCGATTAGGATTATCAGCCATTAATTGATGGTGGCGATGACCGCACTGTATTCCTGAACCCGCAACACGACGGCCGCCTCATTGGGCGGCATGGCGAACACCGCGATGGTATTGCCTTGCGCATCCTTAGCCGGTTTGCCGGTCAGCAGCGCTTCGGTGCAGATCGTGCGTAACTGCGCATCCACACCACCGTCCGGCATATCATTAGCCATGCCGGACGGCGTTTCCGTACCGTTCGGCATATCCGCGACATTCGGTGTGCCGGACTGCATCTCAGCATCTGTCATGGTGGCGCTGGAAAGTGTCACCTTGTCTCCGGGAATCAAACCGCCGGCCACACTTGCCAAACGCACTTCGATACTCGTATGGCCCTGCGGCACAACGGGGGACGCACGGGCCATGCCCGACATAAGCACATCGTGCGCGCCGATGCCCACCTGTGCGATCAGGCCGACGGCGTCGTCAAGCGTATGGAAGGCGTTGCTCAGCGAGCCATCGCTCGGCGCCTCACGTAACTCCACGGCTTCGCGTGTGATGGCCGTGCCTTTGGCGACATTCCGCACCGCGACCACAATAGGCTGCGTGGCGATGGCTGCGCGTACGCATTGCAGCGTGGCGAATACCGTCAGGCCAGCGCACAATGCGGCGAGGAACCGATGCAGGCGTGCGTTGCTTCGTCTGGCTTCCAACGATGCGGCAGTCGAACCATGCCGGTCTCGTTGCAGACGCGTCGTGCGCGCGGTCCGTCCTTCCGAAGCCGTCGATGTGCGCAAACTCGAATGTGGCCGGCGGTCCATCAAGGAATGAAAAAAGGTCATCATGCATGCATGATGACCTGATTGTTATGACCACGGCAAGCGGAATCCGGGGTTGTGGTCGGAGAATGGGAGTTATCCACAATCTTCGGCGTGTCGCGTTGGATTCCGCGCCTGTGGGTCACTTGGATTTGTCGGTGCGGTAGAAGCCGGACCCCTTGAACTCGATCGGCACCGCGGAATAAACCTTGCGGACCTGCTCCTCGCCGCATTCCGGGCATACGGTGATCGGATCGTCGGTGAACGACTGCTGCTCGGTGAAGTCGTAGTTGCAGTTCTTGCAACGGTAATGGTAAGTAGGCACGATATCCTCGCTTTACGCACAATCCCAAATTTCTTAACGGGACATATCCTAGTACGTTCCCTGAGACGGCCCCGCAACCGTCCTATCCTCGGACATCGGCATAACCATCCGGCGTGAGCACGCCGTCGACGGGAATATCATGCGGCTCATGCGGCACGGTCTCGTCGGTCGGCTCCCAAGGCCAGCAAACGGCGACCACGCGCGCGGTGCTGCTACGATGCTCCAAAGCGCGGTCGTACCAACCGCCGCCGCGCCCCAATCGGAAACCATGTTCGTCCACAGCGAACGCTGGCACAATGATCAGCTCGGCCGAAGTGAGAACTTCCGGTCCTTCCGCTGCGTTTTCCGGCTCCTGCGGGCGATGTGTGTTGATGGAACCATCAGCATTGCGCTGGTCGCGCAGATCGTCAAGACCGTTCAGCTCACTCCAGCCGACTTCCATGCCAGCACCCAGACGCGGCACCAAAACACGGCAATCCGTGTCGAACATCGCTTCGAGCAACGGCATCATCGATATTTCACTGCCCATCGAGGCGAAGGCCGCGACGGTTGATCGCGGTCGAATCAACGACGCTTCCAATGCGTGTTCGGCAAGCAGTCGTCCCGCTTCGCGCCGCTGGTCGGCGGACGTCCGCTTTCGTCGTTCGATCGCAGCCGCGCGCCAATGCCGTTTCAGCTCGCGTTGTTGCTCATACATGTCCATATCGTTCGTTGTACCACGGTTCGATTGCGTGGAAAACGGAACATGGGGTATGGGTGGGGCACAATGGAAGGGTGACGATTTTGCAATCCTTGAGCGACATGATGCGTCGTCCGGGGAATAATTCCTTTGAAATGCCGGAATTCATCCAATCGCATAGCATGCGCGTCCCGGTGAGTCTGCGCCCGTTGACGGGTGCCGACTATGACGAGTGGAACGAGGTTCGCTGGCGCAACGATGCCTGGCTCAAGCCGTGGGAATCCGGCGATCCGCTGCACGGCGCCCCCATCACCTACAAGGAATGGATGAAACAACTGCGGCGCAACGAACGGGCCGGTACCGGTGCCGTGTTCGCCATCGAACAGCATGGCCGTATCGTCGGGCAGATCTCGTTGGGCGCGATCTGCTACGGCGCGATGCGTTCCGGCGTCGTCGGCTATTGGGTGGACGAGCGTTGCGCCGGGCGTGGCTACGCGCCGATGGCGGTGGCGCTGTTGGCGGATTGGGCCATGTTCGACCCGACCGGACCTCGACTGCATCGCATGGAAATCGACATTTTGCCGGAAAACAAGCGGTCCCGTGCCGTCGCACGCAAGGTCGGAGCAACGTTGGAGGGGGTGCGGCGCGCGTATATGTACGTCAACGACCAATGGCGCGATCATGAAAGCTACGTATTGATGGCCGAGGACGCGCCAAACGGTTTCACCGCGCGTCTGATGACAGGGAATTCACCCTCCTGATTCGACACGCCGGGGAGGACTCGCCTCGAATGTCGGAATGTCACCTATTCTTATGACATATGGGTTATGAATCGTTAAGCACGGTGGTCGTGCTTGCGATCGTTGTCATCCTGATGCTCATTTGGTTGCCCAGACGGACGATTAAAGGCATGAAGAGGGTGATCGAACATCGCGAGGACCGCTTTTCACCGTCGTTGCATCTGGTGGATGCCGACAGCGGAACGCGATTTTCCGATGAGACCGTCGCGGCAGCGAAAGGGGTACTGATGCAGTCCACAGAGGCGCACAAAGGCGCAACATCCGAAGAACGGATCGCGGAAATTCGCGCCCTTCGTCACGCCGCGGTCCGCAGGAGGCGCGCCATCGCCGTCTCATTGCTGACAATCACGGTCGTTGTGCTGGTCTGTGCGTTCGCACTGCACTTCAGTCCACTGTTCGCGCTCATTCCGGCCGCGTTGCTGGCCGCGGTGCTCGCGTTGGGTGTGCGTGCGTCCAAGCAGGCCGTGGCGTGGGAGCGGAAGGTCGCCAGATACCATGCCAAGGTGAAGAAGCGTGCCGCCGCCGAACGCAAACGTGCGCAGGCGGAGCAGGCGGAACGTGCCAGACTGCGCGCGCAGGAGCTGGCCGAGGCCCGCAAGGTCGCCGACGAGCAGTTGAAGACCGATGTCGTTCCCGAGGGGGAGATTCGCCAGGCGATCGCCCGCGGCAAGGCCGATCGGGACGCCGCGGTGAAACGGCGCAAGGAAGAGATGTCTTCCAAGGAAGAGACGCAGACTGCCGAGAAGGCCGTCGACCAGACAACCGAACGTGCGGATGCCGCGCCCGCTGACGTCAAGGAAGTGGGACTGTCCATCCACGATGAGCGAGACAATATGGCCGAAGAAGCCAAAACCGTTGCCGTCAAGTCCACGCAGGACTTGATTTCCTTCTCGTTGGGTGCGCCTCGCGACGGTGCCGACGTTGAGGTGGATGCTCCGGAAAGCATGGAGATCAAATCCACCAAACAAGTGGCCAAGGCCGTGCCCGTCGAAACGCCTTCCGACGAGGCTGAGCCGTTGATTCCGCCAAGCGACGCAATGGGCAGCATGGATGCCGATGAGGCCGCCGCCCGCGTGGATGAGGGCGTGCACCTCAGAGAGGTCGACGTTCCGGGATTCCACGATGCCGAAGTACGTGCCGATGTGGAGGCTCCGGATGTGACTTCGGACTCTCTGGGCACCGGCCTGGAGGCCATTCTGGCCCGTCGTAGCGCCTGACGAAACGCTTGAACCGTTTTTTACAAAGTCTGGAACCGCATGGTTTCAGGCTTTTTTGATAATTTCTCTCAGAGCGTTAGCACTCGAGTTGGCAGAGTGCTAATAATCGCGCTAGGATAAGTCACAGCGCGAAAGGACGACGCCGTAAGTGATCGTCAGCCTCTTGCTAGCGGGTCCCGGCGCGGTAAGTATCGATTTCTCTTTAGAAAGAGGAGGTCCACAGTGTCGATCTCACTCACACCGTTGGAAGACAAGATCATCGTCAAGCAGGCGGAAGCCGAGACCCAGACCGCTTCCGGTCTGTTCATTCCGGACAATGCCAAGGAGAAGCCGCAGCAGGGTGAAGTCCTAGCTGTCGGCCCGGGCCGTCGTAACGACGCCGGCGAGCGTATCCCGGTCGACGTCAAGGTCGGCGACAAGGTGCTGTACTCCAAGTACGGCGGCACCGAGGTGCACTACCAGGGCGAGGATTACCTTATCGTCTCCGCTCGTGACATCCTGGCCATCCTCGGCTGAGACTAGCGCGTAGCTGTCGAAACCCCGTTTCCCGTATATTGCGGTTCGCAAGGCTCGGGAGGCGGGGTTTCTGCGTTGTTCGGCGCCGATTTGCGTAAAACGTTGGAATTTCAACGATTTGGGCCGTTTTTGGCTGTCGCGACACGCCGTATTTGCATAAGTCGGTCGGTCTGTGGCATACTAAACGGGTTGCCGGTTGGGGTTCAACCAAACAGGCAGCAC
>OJSQ01002850.1_pt1 | contig 13650 bp, 6 predicted proteins | sample 1599551 | NCBI WGS metagenome assembly OJSQ01 (sample SAMN04168659, study PRJEB22393) | human gut metagenome | biome: human gut microbiome; feature: stool | host: Homo sapiens | collected 2014-05-12
CACCGTCAGCGACGCCGGCGGGACCACCTTTACGGCGGGGAACCCGAGGACGCCCCTCCAAGCGGGCGTGCCCCTGTCCGCCGACAGCCCGGTTTCCGTGACCGTGGGCATTGACGAGAGCACGGTATGGGAAGCCTTCCGCTCCATCGTCTACGACACCCTGACCATCATGATCATCGCCATGCTGTTCATGCTGGAGCTTGTGCCCCTGCAGGGCGTGGGACAGGCCGCCGCGCCGTCCGCCGGTGACCCCCTGCCGCCGCGCATCATGCGCCCGATCATTTTTCTGTGCATGTTCGCCATCGATCTGCCCGCTTCCTTTATCCCTCTGCGGATAGCGGAAATGGATCTCGGCCTGCTTGGGCTCCCGCCCGATGTGGTGATGGGCCTCCCGCTGTCGTTTGAAATGTGCGCGGTGGGCATAGGCATCCTCATAGGCAGTTTTTGGAGCCAAAAGAGCGGCTGGCGGCCCCTTCTGCTGTGGGGGGCGCTGCTGGTGGCGCTCGGCAACGTCGCAAGCGGCCTTGTCTCGGATTCCCTCGCCTATATCCTCTCCAGAGGCGGCGCGGGGTTCGGCTACGGCCTCATAAACCTCGCCGGGCAGGTCTTCGTCGTGTCGCACTCCTCGCCCGAGCACCGGGCCGGGAACCTCTCCGCGCTCGTCGCGGGCCTGTACGCCGGGTTCCTGTGCGGCAGCGCCTTCGGCGGGCTCATCGCGGATAACCTCGGGTATGCGTCGGCCTTCCTCGTTTCGGCGGGATTGATGGCCATCATCGGGATCTTCCTCCATTTCGCGCTGCCCCGTGAGGCGTGGGCTCCCGAACCGTCCGCCTCAGGGCGCATCTCCCTGCGCGGGCTCGGCGCCTTTTTCTCGGACATCAAGATGGCGGGCCTGCTGCTGGGCAACATCTTCCCCTGCGCCTTTGTGACCGTGTGCCTGTTCCAATTCTTCCTTCCCGTGTCGCTCAGCCAGGCCGGGGTCAGCCCGGCGGGCATCGGGCGGGTGTTCCTGCTGTTCTGCCTCGTGATCATCTACCTCGGCCCCTTCTTCGGGAGGGCCGTGGACAAGTCGCCCAACAAGCTCGTCTGGCTCGTGGGCGGCGGGTTCCTGTGCATCGGCGGCATCATTGCCCTGCTCCTTCTCGACGGGCTCGCGGCGGCTTTCGCCTGCGTGGCGCTGCTCGCCCTGTGCAATGCCATCGTCGCCAGCGCGCAGGGAACCTATGCGCTCGAAATCCCGGTTTCCCGGCAGGTCGGATCCGGCAGGACGGTGGGGATCTACAATATCACCGAACGGCTCGGCCAAATGCTCGGCCCGGTAGCTCTCGGGCAGGTGATCGCCCTGTGGGGCGTGAATTCGGGACTGCTCGGGATGGCGGCGGTCCTCGCCGTCCTGAACATCCTTTTCGCCCTGACCGGGCGCTTGGCCAAGGCTGGCGCATGACGGATTGCCGCCCTCCCCTTGAAGGGACCAGCTTCCGCTTTTTGCATAGCCGCCACATGTTTTCCGCAAAGCGCCTCCTCCGATCCTCCTCCGTGCGCCGCAGTATGGCATTTCACGCGGGGGGGCCTTTCCGGCCCGCTTTTTGCTTTGTTCCTTGCAAGAGACAACGATGCGCAATAGTGTTGGCACCGCTGGATGCCGCCTTGCAAAGGAGCACACATGATTGATCCGCTGGCTATGCCCGTCTTCAAGCCTCTTTGGGAGGCCTTTCCCTATCTTCCCGGCTGTTTTGCGGCATGGCGCGGCATGAGCCTCGGTGAAATATCCGCTTCGGCCTACGCGACGGCGGACGGGGAACGTCGGCCTTCCGACGCCATCGTGGACTGCATGGTGAAACACGCGGCACGAAGCCTCGGCAACGATGTTGGCGAGGCGGTCAAGCGGTATTTTTCCCGGAACAGCGCCGTCCTGTCGGCGAATCTGCACGGCATCGACTGCCTGCCTGAAATGGTGCAGGCCGTATCGTTCTTCGGCCTTAACCGTCTGGCCGGCGGCACACCGGGGGCCGTAATCCCCGTGTTGTCCTGCGGCGGCGTGTCCCTGCAAAGTTCGGCATACCCGCGCGGGCTGCAATCCTTCCACGCGGACGCCCCGGCACGGTTCCCGCTGTTCCGGAGTTCCTGGCAGGATACCGTGGAACTGAATGCCCCCGCCTTGGCCGCAAAGGACGTACGTTCAAGTGCCGCCCACTGGAGGCCGACCAGGGCCTATGAGGAGCGCGGGCTTGGGACGGTGCTGCACCATTTGCTTGACCCGGACACGCTCGCACTCAAACGGTTTGGGGAACAGGCCGCGCGGGTCAACGCGAAGCTGTACGCCGCCCTGTTTCCGGATGCCCGGCCTGTAGTCGCCTATCTCGAATTGGAGGAAATCGCCCGGGAGCTGCTGATCGGCGATCTTGCCCGGCCCGATTCGGTATTGCACAGGGCGCTGTTTACGCCGGTCCTGCGCGAGGGGCTTTTACGGCGTCTGGCCGGCGTGCGCGGCTGTTGGAGCTCCTGCGTGGCTTCCGGCGGCGAGCTGCCCCGGACAGCCGGGAACGGCACGGCCTTTTTCTGGGGCGTAGACGGGCGCGGGCGGCGGCACCCTCTGCGCCTGTCGCCGGACAACGGCGCGTTCGAATTTCCGGGCTTCCATCTGCCGCTTGTGCCGGAAGCCGTCATCGGAGCCCTGCGCGACCGGAACATCTATCCGGGGCTGTTCGTTTCCTACATGACGCTTGCACTTGAGCACGGGCTTTGCTGCCACGGCGGGATTTTCCTCGTGCGCTATCTTCCGACCATGCTCCACGCCGTACGTGATCTATTCATGGAGTGCGGCGAACCGCTCCCGCCTCTCCCGGGCCGGACGATGCTGGCGGCTTTCGCCATTTCCATGCAAGCCCGAGAAACCGGGAGGCTTTTCCCAGCGGGTATGCTGGAACTGCTCACCTCCGGAGGCATCAGCAGGGCGGACCTGCAACGCCTTGCCGATCTCCCGCTTGAAGCGGTCCTTCCCCTCAGCCTCGCCCGGTGGTGTCTGGACTACACCCCCCGCTCGCAGCGGACCCCGGCCTGGGAAGCCGACTTGCGCAATGTGGCGTGGGAAGGCCTCACCATTGACGTATCATGAAATAAAGGCAGTTCGGGACTTCCCCGATAACAAGGCCCGCTTCTGAAAGAAGGATGCGGCCCTCTGCATCGTACCTTGTGCTCCACAGTGGCTTCAGCACTTCCAGCCAACATCTTCTTTCCATACAAAAGCCCCGCGCATTATCCGTGGGGCTTTTTCCGTTCCGGCCTCATGGAGAAGAATCTGAATATCGACAGGCCCGGCCATCACACAGAATGAGGAGTGTCGCGTTATAATCAGATTTTATACATGTCTATGGACATGTTCTTTTTTTCTACAAGCGTGAACACGCCGTTTTTCGTCTTCTCTCCCGAGAACATCCCGATTTTTCACCCTCTTTTATTCCCTTTTTCACAATACGGCGCCCAAGATACGGCCCGGCCCAATTATTGCTTTCCCTTCAGCATGATAGTCCGAGGCTTCATCAGAGGTTGAACATTTGGACAGGCCGCACGGCCTGCGTGAAGAAGGGGATCACCATGTCATTCGCATTGACACGGGAAGGGATAAAGCCGGTTGCAAAGGGGTTTGCGCTGGCTTTGGCCCTCTTCCAGATCTGGTTTACCACGGGTTTTGGGGTGCTTGACGGCTCCATGATGCGTGTCATGTTTGTGTCGTTTATCACAGTGCTCGTTTTTCTGTTCATACCTTGCCGTAAATACAAGGAAAACGAGAAAGAACCCACGCTGTTTCTGCTTATCGACCTGTGCTGCGCGGGTCTCGCCATCGCCACGGCGGTCTACTTCGCCCTGCATCTGACCGAAATCACCACCCGTATGCGCTACATCGACGACGTAACCCCGGCGGCCAAATTCTTCGCCGCCGCAACGGTCCTGCTCGTCCTCGAAATCACCCGCCGCACCACGGGCTGGGCGCTGGTCATCGTGGCCTCGACGCTTATCCTGTACGCCTTCTTCGGAGACATGCTGCCCCGCGCCGTCAAACATACGGGCTTCACCTTCGACGTCATCGTCGAACATCTTTTCCTGCTCAATGAAGGCGTGTACGGCATCCCGATCGGCGTGGCGACGTCGACCCTGTTCGGGTTCATCATGTTCGGGGCGTTCCTCGAACGCTCCAAGATGAGTTCCATCTTTATGGATCTCGCCTGCCTGCTCACCCGCAACTCGCAGGGCGGGCCCGCCAAGGTCGCCATTTTCGCCTCGGCCCTGTTCGGGACCATCTCGGGAAGCGCCGCCGCCAACGTCTACGGGACCGGCACCTTCACCATCCCGCTCATGAAGAAGGTCGGCTACCGCGCCCCCTTCGCCGGCGCGGTGGAAGCCGTCGCCTCCACCGGCGGGCAGCTCATGCCCCCGGTCATGGGGACCGCCGCCTTCCTGATGGCGGATCTGTCCGGCGCGGGTTACCTCAACGTCGCCAAAGCCGCCCTGCTCCCGGCGATCCTCTATTATCTCGCCCTGCTCGTCATGATCCACTTTGAAGCGGTCAAGAATGACCTTGGCAAGCTCTCGCCCGACATGGTCCCCGAAACCAAGTCCGTGGTCAGCCGCCTCTACTACCTCGTACCCATCGCCGTGCTGATTCTGCTGCTCGGCATGGGCCGGAGCGTGGTCTTCTGCGCCAACATCGCCACGCTGAGCATCGTCCTGCTCGCCATGCTCAAGGCCGAGACCCGTTTCACCTTCAAATCCTTCATAGAAGCGCTCGTCGCCTCCTCGCGCGGGGCCCTGATGGTTTCGGCCTGCTGCGCCTGCTCCGGCCTCATCGTGGGCGTGCTTTCGCTTACCGGCATCGGCTACAAGTTCATCAACCTGATCACCATCCTCGCCGGGGACAGCCTGTTCCTGCTCATGGTCTACCTCATGCTGACCAGCTTCGTGCTCGGCATGGGCATCCCGACCACTCCCGCCTACATCGTGGTCGCCACCCTCGGCGCACCCGCGCTCATCAAGGCCGGGGCCCCGCAGCTCGTCGCCCACATGTTCGTGTTCTACTATGCGATCCTGTCCTTCATCACCCCGCCTGTGTGCGTCGCGGCCTTCGCGGGGGCTGCCATCGCCGAAAGCAAGGCCATGGAGACGGGCTTTATCGCCCTCAAGCTCGGCATCGTGGCCTTCATCGTGCCCTACATGTTCGTCTATCAGCCCGCGCTCCTCGGCATCGGCGAAACGCCCGAAATCATCTGGGCCGCCATCACAGCCATCATCGGCGTCATCGGCATCGCGGGCGGTATGCAGAGCTGGCTTCTGTGCTCGACCTCCGCATGGGAACGCGCCTTCCTGCTCATCGGCGGGCTGACGCTCATCTATCCCGGCCTCTCCACCGACATCATCGGCTTCGGGCTCCTCTTCTCCGTAGGCGTCGTCCAGATGCTCCGCCGCAGGAGAGCACCCATCGCCGCATAACCCCGCTCCGGCAGGAGCCCTTCCTGCGGGTGGTCCACCCGGCATCCCGCCCGCGGGAAGGCTGTTTCGGTCCCACAATCATTTCACATAAACAGCTTCAAGGAGTTTTAAGATGATCATCGATTTCCGTATGCGGCCCCCGGCACGGGGTTTCCTGAACATCGGCGTCTACGACGACGTGGCCCGCACCGCAAAGCTCACCGAATGCTTTTCCATGAAACAGGCCCCGTCCGTCGCCCAGAAATCCCCCGAACTGATGCTTCAGGAAATGGACACCGCCGGGGTGACGATGGGCGTCATCCCGGGCCGCAACGGCCACTTCAAGGGGTCCATCTCCAACGACGACATCATCAGCCTGCTGGGTGATTTTCCAGGCCGTTTCGTGGGCATGGCCGGGCTCAACGCCTCCAAAAGGGAAGAGTCGCTGGAAGAAATCCACCGCACCGTGCTGAACGGCCCCCTCAAGGGCATCTGCATGGAGCCCGGCGCTTTGGACAAGCCCATGTACGCCGACGACCCGCGCATCTATCCCATTTATGATCTGTGCGAACAGCACCGCATCCCGGTCATCCTGATGCTCGGAGGCCGGGCCGGGCCGGACATCACCTACAGCGATCCCAAGATCATCAACCGCATCGCCGCCGACTTCCCGAAGACCAACTTCATCATTTCGCACGGCGGCTGGCCGTGGGTGCAGCAGATCCTCGGCGTGTGCTTCTTCCAGAAAAACATCTATCTGTGCCCGGACATGTATCTCTTCAACTGCTCGGGCGCGGCGGATTACATCATGGCGGCGAACAACTTCATGCAGGATCGCTTCCTGTTCGGCACGGCCTACCCGCTGATGCCCATCGTGGACTGCGTGAGCCATTTCAAGGGGCTTTTCAAGCCTGAAGTCCTGCCCAAGCTCCTCTATAAGAACGCGGCGAAGCTTCTGAACATCGAACTGCCCGAGGAGGCATAAATCATGACCTGCAAGCATCTCTTCAAGGCCGTAGCCCTTGCCCTTTCCCTCGCCGTGGGTGCCGCTCCCGCCCTCGCCAAGAACTTTACCGAACTCAAGGCCGCGGCATCGCCCGCCGGCGGCGCGTGGTACGTCGGCATGGGCGCGATGGGCAAAGCCATTTCCACCATGTATCCCGAGCTTGACGTCTCCCTCTTCCCCGGCGGCGGGCTCGCCAACGTCATGCACGTCGAGAAGGGCGCGAGCGACTTCGGCATCGCCGCGCACAGCGTCATCTTCGCGGCGGCCAAGGGCATCGATCCCTACAAGAAGCCCACGGAAAACGTCATGGGCCTTCTCAACCTGCACGACTCAACCCGGATGCACTTCATCGTGAACAAGGCTTCCGGCATTACGTCCCTCGCCCAGATCAAGGAAAAGAAGATGCCCATCCGCATCTCCATGTCCCACACCGCCGGAAACTCCTATCTGTTCGGCAAGTGGATCCTTGAGGAATACGGCATCAGCCAGCAGGACATCACCGCATGGGGCGGCAAGATCTACACGCCTTCCACCAACGACGCCGCCAGCATGATGAAGGACGGCCAGCTTGACGTGGCCCTGTGGATCGGACCCGGCGAAGCCTTTATTGTGCAGGACATGATGAACAGCGTGGACCTCGATATCCTGCCCGTGGACGAGAACGTCATCAAGGCCGTGGGCGAAAAGTACGGCCTCCAGCGCGACGTGATCCCGGCGTCGTTCTACGGCGGCAAGTTCGGCAAGGACATCGTCACCGTATCCGCCAGCACCGAACTCATGATCAACAAGAACGTCTCCGAGGACATCGCCTACAAGATGGTCAAGGCCATGTGCGAAAAGCGCGACGACATCGTGATCGCCAGCCCGTTCTGGAAATCCTTCATGCCCGAGAAGGCGGGTCAGGGGCTCGCTCTGCCGCTGCATCCCGGCGCGGCAAAATACTACAAGGAAAAAGGCTGGCTGTAGAAAACTGAAAGACTGAGGGGCTCCTCGCCCCTCAGACTCCCCCGGCAGGGGAATCATTCCCCTGCACCCCCGGATGGAGGGTGGGGAATGTTTTCAATCTTTCCCTGTGTCAAAAAGAAAGACGCGCGGCAGTGCCTCGCGTCTTTCTTTAAGTGAAACGAACTGTCGGCCTGCTTGCTTCGCTTATTCTCTATTCGCCGGAACGAACTCCTGTTGCACAGCCTCCCCACCAATCGAAAATCTTTGAAGAGGAGGGGGAGGGGAAACTTTCTCTAGAAAGTTTCCCCTCCCCCTCCAAATTTCCCAACGCCCTTCCTCCCTGACCCTACCGGCACTCGTCCGGCGACAGGCCGAAACGGCGCATCTTGACGTACAGGCCGCTCCGGGAAATGCCGAGGGCCTTCGCGGTCGCCCGGATGTTACCCCCGGCCTCCTGAAGCGCCCGGACGATGGTCTCCTTCTCCTGATGCGAAAGGAGCCCGCGAGGGACGGCGGGACGCGGCGCGCCCCCCGGTATGCCCTCGTGATTAAGGATGTTCGCGGGCAACACGTCAATGTCGATGGAGGGCACCCCTTGCGACATATGCACCATCCTTTCTATGACGTTTTCAAGCTCACGGATGTTGCCGGGCCACGGGTAACCGAGGAGCACATCCATAGCCCGATCCGTAACCCGCAAGGGGCCGCGCCCGAGGGAGGCGACGAAGTGATCGAGGAAATGGTTGATCAGAAGCGCGATGTCCGAACTGCGTTCGCGCAGGGGAGGCACGTTGAGGGTGAAGACGTTCAAGCGATAGTAGAGATCCTCGCGGAAGGCGTTCTGACGGATGGCGTTTTCAAGATTGCGGTTCGTGGCGGCGAGCACCCGCACGTTGACGAGGCGGGTGTGTTTGCCTCCCACGCGGGTCACTTCGCCGTTCTGGAGCAGACGGAGCAGGCTGACCTGCGCTTCAAGGGGCATCTCCCCGATTTCATCAAGAAAAATGGTCCCGTTGTCCGCCAGCTCGAATTTGCCGGGCTTCCCAAGGCGGCTCGCGCCCGTAAAAGAGCCTTCATCATAGCCGAAAAGCTCGCTCTGCACGAGGTTGCGCGGCAGTGCCCCGCAGTTCACCACGACGAAAGGCGCGTTGGCCCTCCTGCCCCCGTTGTGGATGGACTGCGCGAAAAGTTCCTTGCCCGTGCCGCTTTCCCCGAGGATGAGGGTGGTCACATCGCTCTGGGCCGCCATGCGGGCCATGCGTACGACCTCCTGCGTGGCGGGCGCGTTGCCGACAATGTGATCGAAAGTATAGACGGCCTTGGCCCCGGTGACGCGCACGGCGGATTCCTTGATCCTTTTGGTCTCGCGCAGGGTCAGCACCCGGCCTTTCCCCGATTCCAAGCGGGTGAGCGAAAGCATGCAGTTGAGCGAACCGCCCTTGAGCTGGAGGAACGCTTCCTGATCGCTGAATTGGCCGCTTTCCGAGAGGATCGCCCGGATGATGTCGCTGGAAAAGATGATGTCCTGAATATTGCCGTGCACAGCGTCCGGCGGCAGGTCGAGCATGGCTTGCGCCTTGTTGTTCAGCGTCCGTATCGTGCCGTCGCCTTCCAGCACGACCACCCCTTCATCCAACATTTCAATGATGGCCTTCTGTTCCTGAAGGAGCAGCCGCAGGCGGAGCTGTTCCGCGATGGCGTGGGCCGCCGCTTCCATCATACCCCGGGTATGGTGATGGTACAGGGCGCTCGGGAGCGTCACATTGAGTACGCCGACGATGGCGTTCCGGCTGTCCCTGATGGGGGCCGCCGAGCAGAACCAGCCGTGGAACGAGCGGCAGTAATGTTCCGAAGCCAGCGTCTCCACAGGCGTATGTTCCACGAGGCACGTCCCGATGGCATTGGTCCCCGAGGCGCTTTCCGCCGCGAGGTTGCCCGGCGCGAGGTGCGGGATAGGGTAGCTGCCGGTATTGTCCCAGAGCGCGTGCAGGACGATCCCCTGCGCGTCGGACAGGGAAATGAAGCTGCGCGAAGTGCTGATGGGGTTATACAGCTTTTCCATGATGCTTTTGGCCACCGCCACAAGATCCGCGTTCCGATCGAGCAGCTTTTCCAGCGCGGCGGGGCTGAGGGACACTTTGGAGGCGTTGTCCGGCCTGACCCCCTGAAGGCGGCAGCGCTTCCATGAACGCAGGATCAGGGGCCGGACGGCGGATTCGTCCACGGGCTCTTGCCTGTGGAAGCGCTCCCACTGTTCAAGGACCCTTTTGTTCCGCTCGATATGCTCTTCCATGTTCCTCTCCGCACAAAGCGTGTTTACGTATGTCTATTATAAATCATATTCTATGAACATGTCTACAAATACATGCCCACATTTTGCACACCGGGCACACTCTCTGGACGGGGAAGCGAAGATACGGGAACACCGGGGATATTCAGAGCCGCCCACTGTATCGGAATGAATTCCGGGGGTCAGGAAAAAGGCGGAAACGGCCCGGCGCGGCACGCCTCATCCGCCGGAAAGATGGCACATGGCTTGCATTGCCGCAGGCAAGATGTCTTTCTCATCTGGAGGTTCCATGAACACATCTTGTTGCACCAATCCAATCCGCATCAACACGCTGTTGATCAAAAACCGGATTGTCTTCCCCGCCATGTGTACGAAATACGCCGCGCCGGACGGCGGCGTCACGGAGCGTATGCTCCGCTACTACGAAGAGCGTGCCAAGGGCGGGGCCGGGCTTGTCACCATTGAGGCCACATCCGTCGATCCCACCGGCAACTCCTTCTCCCGTGGCCTGAGCATCGCGAACGACGCGCGCCTGCCCGGCCTCACCGATCTGGCCCGCCGCGTGAAACGGCACGGGGCGCGCATCTCCATCCAGCTCCAGCACGGCGGGCGCGCCGCGCTCCCCCAATTTTCGGGCCATGCCGTGCCTCTCGTCTCCGCCATCCCCGGCGTGACCCCCTACGACAACAGCGTGATCCTTAGCGAAGAGGAAATCGCCCGCCTCGTGGAATGCTGGGGCAAGGCCGCCATCCGTGCCCGCGAAGCCGGGTTTGACGCCGTGGAAATCCACGGGGCGCACGGCTATCTCATCAGCCAGTTCCTTTCCCCCTATACCAACCGGCGCACCGATGGATACGGCGGTTCGCTGGAAAACCGTATGCGCTTCGCCCTTGAGGTCTGCCGCAAAGTCCGCGAGTCCGTGGGGCCGGATTTCCCGGTCACCTACCGCATGAGCGCTGTTGAAGGGCTTCCCGGCGGCACCACGCTGGAGGATTCCGTCGCCCTCGCCAAGCGGCTGGTAGCCGACGGCATCGACGCTTTGCACGTTTCCGTGGGGCTGCGCGAGACGAATTTCATGGTTTCCCCGCCCGCCTGCGTGGAGAAGGGCTGGAACGCGCCCCTTTCCCGCGCCGTGCGCGACGGCATTGAGGCCGCCGTGCCCGTCATCGTGGCGGGCCGCGTAGCCGACGAGCAGACGGCTCAGGGCATCATCGATCGCGGGGATGCGGACATGGTGGCGATGGGCCGTGCGCTCATTGCCGATCCGTTCCTGCCCGCTAAGGTCGCGGCGGGCGAGGCCGGAGACATCATCCGGTGCGTGGGCTGCAACGAGGGCTGCGTAGCCGGATCCGCGCGCGGAACGGGCGTCGGGTGCGCCCTGAACCCGTTGTCCGGTGCGGAAGGCAAGTATGATCTCAATCCCGTGGTGTCCCCCAAGAAAGTCGCAGTCATCGGCGGCGGCCCCGCCGGGATGCAGGCCGCCCTTGCCGCCCGGTTCCGGGGGCATACGGTGGATCTGTATGAAAAATCGGATCGCCTCGGCGGTCTGCTCAACGTGGCTTGCAAGCCCCCGCACAAAGAAGATTTGGGCCATGTCACGGGCTGGTTCGAGCGACAGTTGAAGCGGGCGGGCGTCGGGCTGCACCTCGGGGCCGCCCTCACGCCCGAAGCGGTACGGGATCTCGGCGCGGACGCCGTGATCGCCGCCACGGGCAGCGCCCCGGTATTCCCCGGCTTTTGCCGCAAGGCCCGGAACGCGGTGGTAGCCCAGAGCATCCTCTCCGGGGAAGCCAAAGCCGGGGAAAAGGCGCTCGTCATCGGCGGAGGGCTTATCGGCTGTGAAACCGCCGAGTTCCTCGCCGCGCAGGGTTCGGATGTGACCATCCTCGAACTTCAGCCCGAATTGGCGAAGGATATGGAATCACGTACCCGCCGTTATCTGATGCAGCGCCTCAGGGAGTACGGCACGCGCTTCCTTACCAGTACGCAGGTGCTTGAAGTCACCGAAGAAGGCAAGGTGAAGGCCAAATTCCCTTCCGGCTCGGAACGCTGGCTTGACGACTTCGATACGCTCGTGATCGCCGTGGGCTACCGGGCCGAAAACGCCCTTGCCGCCGAGCTTGAAGAGATGGGCTGCCCCTGCGTCCGTGTGGGGGATTGCGCCTCCGTCGGCAAAATCCTGACCGCCATCGAGTCCGGTTTTCAGGCCGGGTGTTCCATCAAGTAAGCGCCCGCTGCGGACGCACCGCCCCAACAGGCCCGCAAGGGCCGGGAGAAATATCATGATCATTGATTTCAGGCTCCGTCCCGCCACGCGCGGTTTTCTGAATATGCACATCTTCCGCAATCAGGAACGCATCGCCAGCTGGAGCGGCAAGCTCGGCATGGTTCCCCCGCCGTCCGCCAAACAGGGCGACATGGAGCTGATGCTCAAGGAAATGGAGGAAGGCGGCGTGACGCTGGGTGTCGTGCCGGGCCGTCAGGCCAACGCCTTCATGGGTAACGTGCCCAACGAGGACATCGCCGCCATCGTCGCGGATTACCCGGAAAAATTCATCGGCGTCGCCGGGATCCATCCGACGAACCGCGCCAAGGCGCTGGAGGAGATCGAGCGTTTCGTGGTGAACGGGCCGCTCAAGGCCGTGGGCATGGAGCCCGGCGTGCTGGCCAGCCCCATGTATGCCGATGACCGCCGCATCTACCCCATATACGAATACTGCGCCGAGCACGGCATCCCGGTGCTGCTCATGGGCGGCGGGGGCAACGGCCCGGATCTCAGCCACAGTAACCCGATCATCATCGACCGGGTGTGCGGAGACTTCCCCGAAATGACCGTGATCAACACGCACGGCGGCTACCCGTGGGTTACGGAAATCCTGTTCGTGGCCTTCAAGCGCCCCAACCTGTACCTCTGCCCTGACATGTACATGTACAATATGCCCGGCGTGAGCGATTACGTCATGGCCGCCAATACCTTCCTCTCCGAGCGTTTCCTGTTCGGCACGGCCTATCCGTTCATCGGCTTCCGCGAAGGCGTGGAGCAGTTCAAGGCTCTGCCCTTCAAGCCTGAAGTCTTGCCCAACCTGCTGTACCGCAACGCGATCAAGGCGCTCAAGCTCGATATCCCGTGCGGGGAATAATCCCCCGGCGGGACGCTTTCAGCCCCTGTTGAGGGCGTCCCGCCGGACGCACGCCCCCCCTTATTCCCGAAAAAGCCGACGACGGAAAGCATTTCCGCCGGAAGGCTTTGCTGCGCCCTCCCGTCCGGCGGTCGCGGCTTTCACGGAGGCCCTATGTCCCCCCATTCATCCAAAGCCATGACCCGACATGCATGGTTTATTTTTTCCATTTTGACCATCTGCTATGCGCTCGTCAGTTTCTTTCGGACATCCACGAGCACCCTCGCCGTGGACATCATGCGCGAATTCGCCGTCGGCGGCGGGCTCATGTCGGTCATGAGCTCCGCCTATTTTTACCCATACGGGTTCATGCAGATCCCGGCGGGCATCCTTTCGGACCGCTGGGGTTCGCGCAACACCATCGCCTCGTTCCTCCTCATCGGGGCGGCGGGGTCGTTCCTGTTCGCCCTTTCCGGCTCGGTAACGGCGGCGACGGCGATCACGCCCTGGTGCGAGCCGGTTACGCTCATCTCGTCGAGCTTGCGCCTGTCCACCGTGACGACGGCGATGCCGCGCTCCTTCGCGCGGGATATTATGCGGCCCAGGGCGCTGTCACCCGTGCCGCGGGCGACGAACAGCTTGTCGATGGACCTACCGGCCCTCATCGCCTCGTTGACCGCGTTGCGGCCCTCTATCAAATCAATCCTGTCATTCCTGCGCTCTGCGTCCATGACGGCCTCCGTACTAAGCATAGTGATACAGATAAGACTATACCACAACGCCGCGAAAGAATAAAGGCCTAAATTGCGGGAATTTGTAAAATCTCG
>OJSQ01002852.1_pt1 | contig 13639 bp, 10 predicted proteins | sample 1599551 | NCBI WGS metagenome assembly OJSQ01 (sample SAMN04168659, study PRJEB22393) | human gut metagenome | biome: human gut microbiome; feature: stool | host: Homo sapiens | collected 2014-05-12
GCAGGTACGTTCCGCATTTTCTGGCAGATCATTGTTCCTGCGATCAAACCCATCCTCGGCGTCATCGCGCTGTTTGCATTCCGCACCGCATGGAACGAATTTGTGACGGCACAGGTTTTCACGATGTCAAACCCGGGCTTGAAAACATTGAGCGTGGCTGTGGCAAATCTGCGTTATTCTGCCAACGCCGCGGCAGAATGGCACATTATGACGGCCGGCGCTTCCATCGCCCTGATCCCTATTTTGATCGTATACCTGCTGGCGAACCGTCAGTTCATCACCGGTTTGACAGCGGGAGCGGTCAAAGGATAAGGCAGCGGCTCCTGTTATCTTAAAATGTATCCCGGCCGTTTGTACTTCGGCCGGGATTTTTTGACGGCATAGCAGGCGGCTTGCTCTGTGCCGAAAGGTGTTATATAATGTAAATATATAGGAAAAATGGCCGCATCTGTGATGCGGCCAAATGTATGGAGGATTGGGAATTGAACCGAGTTGCTTCATTGCTTTTTAATGCGCGGCGCATTTTAAAGCGCACACAGCTGGAGGGCCCCCTGCCGGACGACGGAGACCTGCTGAGGCGGGCGTTCCGCGTCGCATGGCCTTCCACGCTGGAATCCTTTCTGGTGGCGCTTGTCAGCGTGGTGGATACCATTATGGTATCGTCACTGGGAGCCGCGGCCATTGCGGCCATCGGTCTGACCGGGCAGCCGAAATTCATTTGTCTGGCGGTTTTCCTTTCTGTGAATGTGGCGGTCAGTGCCATTGTAGCACGGCGCAAGGGGGAAGGAGACCGCGAAGGCGCAAATCGTGTTCTGGTACAGGCAATTTTGATCACAGTGGTGCTTACTGTCGTTATCACCGCTCTAGCGCTCATTTTTGCAGAGCCGGTGCTTCGGCTCGCGGGAACCAACGAGGACACGCACGAGCTTGCCACGGGTTATTTTCGCATCATTGTGGGCTGCCAGTTTTTCAACGTGCTGAATATGGTCATCAATGCGGCTCAGCGCGGCGTCGGCAACACAAAAATTGCGATGCGTACCAATATTGTTTCAAATCTTGTGAATATTGTGTTCAACTACCTGCTTATCGGCGGAAACTTCGGCTTCCCGGCACTGGGGGTAAACGGCGCTGCCATCGCAACAGTGCTGGGTACTGTCGTAGCCAGCGGAATGGCTTTGCGCTCGGTAATGCATCCCGACAGCTTCCTCTACTTATTTTACAATAAAAGGCCGGTGGGCTTTGACCGCAAGACACTCGGCTCCATCGCCAACATTGGTTCCGCCACCCTGGCGGAACAGCTGTTCCTGCGTTTTGGCTTCCTGATGTACACGATGGTCGTGGCGCGCCTGGGAACGAACGCATTTGCAGCCCATCAGATCGGCATGAATATTATTACCATTTCCTTTGCGTTTGGCGACGGCCTTTCTGTTGCGTCGGTGTCCCTTGTCGGGCAGAGCCTGGGAGAAAAGCGTCCGGACCTGGCCAAGGTGTACGGCGGCTTTTGCCAGCGGCTGGGCTTTTTGTGCTCGGCAACGGTGGCGTTTGTGTATGTTGTATTTGGCCGCGATGTGTTCCGCCTTTTTTCAGCAGATCCGGAGATCCTTGATTACGGCGCCATGATCATGGATTTCGTCGCGGTCATCGTGTTCCTGCAGATATCTCAGGTGATTTACAGCGGGTGCCTGCGCGGCGGCGGCGATACGCGTTTCGTGGCGCTGGTTTCTCTTATCAGTGTGGCGTGTATCCGTCCGCTGTCCGGCTGGCTGTTTGTTTATCCGCTGGGCATGGGGCTGTTCGGTGCATGGCTCGGCTTGGCCATCGATCAGCTTCTGCGCCTGTTGCTCACAATGTGGCGCTTCAAACATGACAAGTGGCTCAAAATCAAAATTTGACCCATTCATGGCGGCGTTTCTGCACGGGAGCGCCGCCTTTTTGGTTGCGGATGATACATATTTCCCATATCAAAAAAGGGATAAATGTAGTATAATAACCCCGAAGCCGCAGAGCGATGTTCAGAGGGGCGGGCAAATGGCGGCAGCGCATATGTAAAACATAATGTGGAGGGGTTCCATGAATGTATTTGATATTGTCGGGCCTGTGATGATCGGGCCGTCCAGCTCACATACCGCGGGCGCGGCGCGTATTGGGCTCATCGCACGGGCGCTTTTGGGTGCTCCGGCCGTGACGGCGGACATTCGTTTGCACGGCAGTTTTGCCAAGACATACCGGGGCCACGGGACGGATAAGGCGCTTGTCGCGGGGATACTGGGCATGAAGCCCGATGACGCGCGCCTGCGCGACAGTTTGACGCTTGCGCAGAAAGCCGGGCTGGCCATCACCATCATGCCGGCTGCTTTGGAAAATGCACACCCCAATACCGCGCTTATCACTTTGACGGATGCGCAGGGACATACGGTGAGCGTGCAGGGAGCTTCAGTGGGCGGAGGAAATATTCTTGTCACACGCGTAAACGGCATGGCTGTGGAGATCACCGGTCAGTATACGACGCTGATCGTACTGCACCGTGATGCGCCAGGAACGATTGCCGCCGTTACGGAGGAAATGAGCCGGCGCGGCGTCAATATCTGTAATTTCCGCCTTTCCCGCGCACAAAAAGGAGGAACAGCGGTCATGACCATCGAGGTGGACGGCGCGCTGGAGCCTGATGTGAATTCCTGTGTGGAAAAACTTCCGAATGTGTTGTCGTCCACGATGCTTGCACCGATGTAACGGGGGAGAATGAGAATGGATTTAAGATATGATTCAATCGCCGCATTGATCGAAGCAGCGAAACAAAGCGGGAGGAAGCTCTCTGAGCTGGTGCTGGAGCAGCAGGCGGTACAAATGGAACAGAGCGCGGACGAATTGTATGAAATCATGCGCAAAAGCTACGCGGTAATGGCGGCATCTGTGGAGGAGGGGAAAGCGCCCGGCGTACGTTCGGCCAGCGGCCTTTCGGGCGGAGACGCTTACCGTATGGCACGTGCAGAGCGGGAAGGGAACGTGCTGTGCGGAGGGGTGTTCTCCGGCGCGCTCACCCGCGCGCTTGCAGTCAGCGAATGGAACGCGGCAATGGGCCGTATCGTTGCGGCGCCCACGGCAGGCTCCTGCGGAATTCTGCCGGCCGCCGTGCTCACGTTGCAGGCAGAGCGTAAGCTGCCGGAGCGCGCTTGCGTGATGTCACTGTTCACGGCGTCAGCGGTTGGTATGGTGATTGCAAACAATGCGTGCATTGCGGGCGCGCAGGGCGGCTGTCAGGCCGAGTGCGGCAGTGCCGCAGCCATGGCTGCGGCGGCTCTTGTGGAATTGTGCGGCGGCACGCCGGATATGCTGGGTGACGCGGTGTCCATCTCTCTGGGCAATGTATTGGGCCTTGTGTGTGACCCTGTGGCCGGTCTTGTGGAAATTCCCTGCATCCACCGCAATGCGGCAGGCGTAGCGGGCGCTCTTGTCGCGGCGCAGCTCGCGCTGGCTGGCATTCGCAGCCCTATCCCCGCCGATGAAGCGATCCTCGCGATGAAGCGCGTAGGCGACGCGATGCCCACGGCATTGAAGGAAACAGCAGAAGGAGGCCTCGCGGCGACGCCGGCAGGCAAGCGGCTGTACGAACAGGTGTTCGGCAAAAATGAAGAGGGCGATGCCTCTCCTGCATGCCCTCAGGGGTGCAGCGCCTGCAGGATGTAACGCAAATCTGCAAATCAAAAAGATACGAATCAATAAGAAAAAGCTCTCCGAAACAGCCCAATTGACTGTTCCGGGGAGCTTTTGTGTGGAAATGGAATTTATGCGCATTCAAGATGGATTCCGCGCTAAAAGCCAAATGCAAGATGTTCTTATTTGCGAAAACGGAGTGGCGGTATACAGGCAGTGCGGCTCCTTGCCGGAGAATGTCCTGTTTGCCGAGCGATAGGGACGGGCTGCTGATGCATAAGTATTACCGGGGCGATCTATATGAAACGGCCAATATTTATTGTAACAGAATCCTTTCAGGCGAAAACAGAGGCTGAAAGGAAGACATCCGTTCAGCAGAAAATGGAGCAATACTTACAATCCCGTACAGAAAATTCTTCCTGTGTGTGACGGCTGTTTTGAAAACGATGTGGCCGTATTGCCGTTGCAGCAGAACACTGTGCAGGAGGTAGTGCCATGACGGCGGCGATTTATTGCAGGCTGAGCCGGGAGGATGAGGAGAAGCAATCGGAGTCCGAGAGCATCCAAAACCAGAAATCCATGCTCATCAAGTACGCGCTGGACAAGGGCTGGGACATTTACAATATTTATTGTGATGAAGATTACTCCGGCATTGACCGGGAACGCCCGGCCTTTCGACAGCTTATCGCGGATGCAGAGGCGCGGCAGTTCGACATTGTGCTGGTGAAAACACAGTCGCTTTACGCGCGACATGGAATTGGTCGAAAAATACATCCACGGCTTATTCGCGGAATGGGGCATTCGTTTTGTCGCTACGGTCGACAACGTGGACACGGACATCAAGGGCAACAAAAAAGCGCGGCAGATCAACGGCCTTGTCAACGAGTGGTATCTGGAAGACTTATCGGAAAATATCCGTACTGTGTTCGACTACAAGCGCCGGGCGGGACAATACATCGGAGGGTTCCCGCTTTACGGCTACCGGAAAGACCCGGCGGATAAAAATAAGCTGATCGTGGAGCCGCAGGCGGCCGCCGTGGTGCGGCGCATCTACGCGCTGTATCTGGCGGGGCATGGCACACAGAGCATCGCGGCCATTCTGAACCGGGACGGCGTGCCGAACCCGACGAGGCACAAGCAGGCGATGGGCTATCCGTACCGTAACGGCGCAGCGCACAACGACCATGGGCTGTGGAACCGCACGACAGTAAGCCGTATCCTGCGGGATCAGATGTATACGGGAGACCTTGTACAGGGGCGCACAAAAAAAATAAGCTATAAATCCAAAAAGATGGCTTCTGTACCGCAGCGCGATTGGATCATTGTGCCGGATTCCCATGAGCCGGTCATCAGCCGCAGAACGTTCGAGCGCGTACAGGAAATGCTGCATGCGCGCACACGCTCCACGGGGCTGGGAGAGGTGCATCCACTGGCGGGGAAAGTCCATTGTATGCAGTGCGGCAGCGCGATGCAGCGCTACAGCAACGGCCGGGCTGCCGGCAAATATTCTTATCTCAGGTGCAAGCTGTATGCGACGCACAAGCCTCTGTGCACAAATCATAACATCCGCCTGGACTGGTTGGAGGAGGAGGTGCTGCGCCGGCTGCAATGTCATATAAATCGCTATTTCGATCCGCAGCAGGCGGATGTATGCGCTATGGAAGATCTTGCACAGAGCGACCGGAAACGCCGTACAAAGGAACAATTGCGCCTGAAGATGGAGCTTGAGCAGCGGGTCAAGGCATTGCACGACCTGTATTTGGACAAATCCCGCGGCATTCTGGAAGAAGAACAGTTTCTGGAACTGAACCGGGTTTACCTTGCGGACAAAAAAGAATTGATACACAGGCTCGAAGCATTGGCTCTTGAGGAAAAAGAGGAACAAAAAGCGCCGGGAGGCAGGACGAAACTGGAGACTTACTTACAGGAGATTACGGAAGCATCCGCTCTGACAAGGGAACTGGCGGCTCTTTTTATTCAAGATGTTCAGATAGGAGAAAGAGATGATAAAACAGGTGCGCAGGAAATAAAAATCGACTGGCTGATTTGAGAAAAAATTCGTGGATGCCGTGGAGATTGTGGCATATTCCGTATTTTATTTGTATCTGCCGTTCCGCACAAAAGCTGGGTACTAGGAATTTTTGCTGGATTTTGTTATTATATAGAAGAGCTTTTCTATTGCAGTTCCTGAGCATGAGACAGGGAGAGGTGACTTTTGTGGCGAACCGCATAAGCGGATTTTTCAAGCGGTGCTTTCCCGTATCTGCAGGAGACTGCTTGAAAACGCTGTTCGGTCTGTTTCTGGCGACAGCGTCGTGCATCATTTTGCGGGAACTTAACCCGGGAGATGATTACATGGCGGCTGTACAGGTCATTTATGTGTTGGCGGCGTTCATGATTGCAAGGTTTACCCAGGGCTTTTTGTACGGAACCTTTGCCGCAGTCGCGGGCGTTCTGCTTACCAACTTTATTTTCACCTATCCGTACTGGGCGTTCAATTTCACGCTGCCCGGTTATCCTGTAACGATTTTGTGTGCGCTCATTGTCTCCGTCACAACAAGCACGATGACGGCCCGCATCAAGGAACAGGGACAGCTTCAGCTTGAAGCGGAGCGCGAAAAGATGCGCAGCAATCTGCTGCGAGCCGTGTCGCATGACCTGCGCACGCCGCTTACTTCCATTCTGGGGGCAAGTTCTGCGATTTTGGAAAATGACAGTGTGCTCACAGCAAAAGAACGCCTTACTTTGTTGGGAGAGATACACGAAGATGCCGAATGGCTCGTGGGTATGGTGGAAAATCTGCTTACGGTTACGCGTGTAGACGGGGCAGTGGGAGCGAATTTGAATAAAGTACCGGAGGCGGCTGAGGAAGTTGTTGCAGAAGCTGTTTCAAAATTTCGAAAACGTTTCCCGGAACGCGTGATCTCGGCTTCTGTGCCGGACGATTTGCTGATGGTGCCCATGGATGCGATGCTCATCAAGCAGGTGATCATAAATCTGCTGGAAAACGTGGCTTTTCATACTCCGCCGGATACAAGAGCAAGGCTTACCGTGTCACGGCAGGGGAAAAACGCACAATTTTGCGTTAGTGACAACGGCGCGGGCATTTCTCCGGAACGGCTTGCGCATATTTTTGACGGCATGTTTCAAAGGGACAGAGAGGACCATGCGGACGCCCACCACAGCATGGGAATCGGCCTTTCGGTCTGCAACAGTATTGTAAAAGCGCACGGCGGAACCATGGAGGCGCGCAACGTGCCTGGAGGCGGCGCGGAGTTTACATTTCGGCTTCCGCTGGAGGAGGAATAAAAATGGCAAACAAATATTTGATTTTACTGGTGGAAGATGAAAGCAACATTGCCAGTTTCATCACAACGGTTCTGCGCGCGAACCAGTATGAGGTGAAACGCGCAGCCACGGGGGAGGAGGCGTTGATGATGGCGTCCTCCTACTGTCCGGATCTGATCATTCTGGATTTGGGCCTGCCGGATATCGACGGGCAGAAAGTGCTCAGTACGGTGCGCAGCTGGACACAGACGCCGGTGATCGTTGTATCGGCGCGTTCCCATGAGCGGGATAAGGTGGAATCTTTGGATTTGGGCGCGGATGATTATATCACAAAGCCTTTTGGGACCAGCGAGCTGTTGGCCCGTGTGCGCACAGCGCTGCGCCACAGCCAGAACAGAGCGGATATAAATGCATCGGGCGGCGTGTTCCGTGCGGGCAAAATGCGCATCGATTATGACAAGCGCCGGGTAACGGTAGACGGTGCGGATGTGCATTTGACGCAAACGGAATATAATATCGTCGCGTTGCTGTCGCGCCATGCCGGGCGTGTGCTTACTTACGACTTTGTGATGCGGGAGACCTGGGGCCCCGGCGTTACAGGGGGCAGCAATCAGATTTTGCGCGTGAATATGGCAAATATTCGCCGCAAGCTGGAAAAGAACCCCGCGGAGCCGGAATATATTTTTACGGAGACCGGCGTCGGTTACCGGATGCTGGACGGGGAAAAGGAATAAGTCTTAACGGAAGATTGGCGGCTGCCCGCGGTTTCTTAACGGCAATTAACTCCTTTTTTCAGTATACTGGATTCTGCAATTATTATTTTCGGCGGAAAGGGCGGATTCCAGTTGGAGTATTATTTTGTAACAGCAGGAGCGATAAGAGATGAGCACGGTGTGGTTCATAGGACCTATGGAATCGCACTTTGGAAAGACGGTGGGGTCCGACGGAAAATCGAAGATATCTCCACAAACAAACATCATGTAAAGTTGATGGCGGGGTGCATGAACCGTCGGCGTGTCGCCTCTGTGCATTTCGAAGGTGTGGTTGAGGATATGCTTGCGTGCGGTTCCCCGCGTGTGGCGAAGAATAAAAGCTTTTTCTCTCAGGCTGTACGGCATATACATATTGCTGCTATTTATTAAGGATATATTGGGGCTGCGGGCGCTATCGAAGAGAGGGCGTCCGCAGTCTCTTTTGTTTCGATGTTTTGCGCGCCGTCTGCATGTGTGCTATAATAATTTCTATGGCTAACGAGAGGGATGGGGAAGATGTTTAAACGAAAAAGCGTATTGTATACCTGGTGTCTTTCCTATGGGCTGCTGCTCTTGATGATGGTGGTCATGTGCATTATGCTGGGGCGCAATGCGCGAAACCAGCTCATCAGTGAATATAAATCTATTACGCAGACGCTGCAAAAGCAGAGCAACAACGCGATCAATGATTATTTCGATGAACTGGAGCGCTGTGCGTATGAGATCAGCAACGATTATCTGGTAAACGATTTTGTTTCTACGCCTGACCCAAGCGGCTCGAAATATTACAATTTGCAGCCCATTCAGCAGTCTCTTTCGGTATACGCGCTCCAGTCCGGCGGAGAGGTGAGCCGATATCTTTACATGGACAATATCGGCAGGGCTCTTTCCAGTGACGCCATTTTCAGGCTGCATGAATTTTATGCTTCGTTGGGGCTGGAAGCCGCCATGTCTGCCGGGGATTTCACCACACTTTTGCAGGACTATCATTACAACGAGCTGTATGTGTTTGAAACAGGTGGAAAATCAGAAGCATTGATGCTGACGAGCGTGCCCCTTGTGGGCGGAACGCCAAAAGGAACATTGGTACAAGTGATGAACCCCGAAACCATTGCGGGAATGATCCAGTCAAACTCCGCTGTTGAGGACAGTACGACAGTGCTGCTGGATTCGGACGGCTCATTGCTGAGCGCAACAGGTGACGCTGCGGTTGCGGAGCTGCTGGAAAATGCCGACGTGTCTTCCGCGGAGGACTCGGAGATCACATTGGGCGGACAACTCTACTGGATACAGCGCGAACGGCTCCCGAAAGCCGGGTGGCATCTTATCACGGTCGTACCGATGTCTTCCATCGGTGCAAAGTCAGATTGGATCATCCGCCGGGCACTCCCGGTCATGCTGGCTATGGTCTGCATGACAGCGGTGCTGTGTCTGTGTTTTTTGTATATCCAATACAAGCCGCTCAACCGGCTTCGCAAGGAACTTGCCGGCACAGCGGGCCACGCGCTGAGCGGAAATGAGTATGACCAGCTGTTGGCTGCGTTTACAGACGCAAAAAGCAGCAGAGATCAGATACAAATGCTGTGGGAGAACCAGAGGAACGAGCTGCGGCAGGAATTTGTGCAGTCCTGCATTGAAGGCGACGTTGTATATGATGAAAAGCATCTGCATCAGGTCCTGGAGCGTCTGGATGCCGGCTTCAGCGGCGATTGGTTCGGTGTGGTCCTGCTGGACGCCGGAGGCGGAGCGGAGACGCTGCTGGACAGCGGCAGTGAGCGTGAAGCGCTGGAGGATCTTTTGAACCATATGGCGCAGGGCGTCCGGGCTTATCTTCTGCCGCGCGGACGCCAGTGGAGCATACTTTTAAACGCGGCCACCGGCAGCGGGATCGAACAAACCGTGGCGGAGCTGGACGCTTTGCTGAAACGCGCGGCGCGGGAGGCGGGCGGGGATTTTCTGTGCGCCTTTTCAAAACCATGGCGGGATTTTAAAAACATCCATCTTGCTTATCTGGCGGCCAACGAAGCGCTGCGCGAACAGCATGAAAAAGCCGCCGGTTGTCAGGAACAATGCGGGCCGACTCTGCAACCGGCGCAGGTGCCGCGGCTTTCCAGTGAGCAGGAAGAGCTTTTGATGCGCTACATCGCGGCAGGAAATGAAGAAGAAGCAGCTTCTGTTCTGCAGATGATCCTGCGGCACAATTGGGAAGAGCAGGAGCTCCCTGTCAGCATGTGCCGCTGTTTGGCGTATGACCTGTTGTGCGGTATTCTGCGCTGCCTGGGAACCATGCCCGAGGTGTGGGAGCAGCAGCGGGAGGCGCTGCGGGCGGACCTGCATCTGCTGCGCCACGCAGGCACGCGGGATGAGATAGCACAGATGCTGATGGCGACGGTGCTTCGCTCATCCGCCGCCTGTGAGGGCTTTCACACTGTGGCGGGCGCAGCGCGGGAACAGCCGATGGAGCGCATCATGCAGTGTGTGAATGAGCATTACAGAGACCTGGATTTCAATGTATCCCGGGCCGCGGAATACCTGGGCATGAGCGTACCGTATCTTTCCAACCTGTTCAAACAGCAAACAGGGATCGGCCTTTTGAATTACATCAGCGGCCTGCGCGTCAAATATGCGAAGCAGTGTATTTTGGAACGGCACATTTCGGTCGCGCAAGCCGCGCATGAGGCCGGGTTCGAAAATATCAATACGTTTATCCGTATCTTCAAAAAATATGAGGGCACGACGCCCGGAAGCATCAACAGCTGAGCTTGAAATATCGTCTCGGCGGGAAGGTTGACAAAACTTTCCCGCTTTTTTTGTGCGGTTTACAAATAGATTTGAAAAAAATAGTGATAGACAAAAAAATAGCGATGGCGAAAAATTGTAAATACAAAACAAAAATACATTGCATTAAAAACTAAAGATAGCAATTTTGACGGATTACTGTTAGGCTGAAAGCGTTGAAACCCCGAATTGTTCGGGATAACAAAAAATGGAGTGAAAAGAGGTACAAACATGAAGAAGATCATTTCCGCATTCCTCGCATGTGCAGTCATGGCGCTCTCGCTGGCCGGCTGCGGTGGAAGCGCAAGCTCTTCCGCGCCCGCGGCAGGCTCTGCTTCCAGCGCAGGCGGCAGCACCGCCGGGACGGCAACAACCGTATCCTGGTGGATGGACCCGCAAAACATGGCGTCCAATCAAGTGAAATCCTTTTCGGAACACAAGGGCTGGCAGCTCTATGAGAAAAATGTGGGCGTGGACATTGATTGGCAGGAGCCGGCCAGCGGCCAGTCTGCTGAGCAGTTCAACCTGATCGTGGCGACCAGCGACCTGCCCGACATTATGTATTACAGTTGGGCTACGTCTTATCCCGGCGGCCCGGATGCGGCAATCGCGGATGGGAAGATCGTGGCGTTGAACGATTACATTGAAGAATATGCCCCCAATTTTTCCGCATATCTGGACGCACATCCGGACGTCCGGCAGGAGATCACCACAGACTCCGGTAATATCTACTGCTTCCCTGGGGTTTATACCTATACGAGCCAGGACAGCGATGTGTGGCAGGACACCATTGACCGTGAACCATATGAAGAAAGCTTCATCGGCCTGGTGGTCCGCAAGGACCTGCTGGATAAAGCGGGGCTGGATATTCCTGTCACGCTGGACGATTGGTATGAAGCGCTGGTGGCATTTAAGGATATGGGCATCAAATATCCTCTTTCCTGCCAGGCCATGATGCTGACGATGGCTCAGTGCTTCTCTTCGGCTTACGATATCACGGTGCCGGTCGTGGGATATGACATCGGAAACACAGCATTTGCGCTGAAGGACGACGGCTCCATCTTCTATGGCCCGGCACAGGACAGCTACAAGGAGTATCTTGCTTTTATGAACAAGCTCTATTCCGAAGGTCTGCTGGACCCGGATTTCATGGTGCAGGACCGTACGAACGTACAATCCAAGGTCATCAATGGTGAAGTGGGCGCTTGGGTTGAAATGATGCCTACCGGCCTGGGCAATCTGCGCCGTCAGGTGCTGGCTGACGACCCCAATTCTGAATTTTACCCTGTGGGCGTGCTGAACCCCGTGCTCGAAGAGGGGCAGCAGCTCGTCTACAAGCAGGGCAACGCTGCCTACATTGGTTCGGGCGCGGCCATCACCACTTCCTGTGAGGATATTGCCACCGCGTGTAGGGTACTGGATTACGGCTGGAGCGAGGAAGGCAACCGTATCCTGAACTGGGGCATCGAAGGCGAAAGCTATGAATTCGTGGACGGCTGGCCGAAGCTGACGGACAGCATCGTCAACAACGATCAGGGCATTGCCCCCAGCGAAGCGTTCGGCGTTTACCGCAACCTGAATGGCCCGTATCCGATGGATCACTCCCAGCGCTTGGAATCCAAACGTGATTATACGCTGCAGGAAGGCGAAGTAGACGAAAACCTGAAATCGCTTGATCTGTGGTCCTCCAGTGCGAACGGCACGGTCCGCGCCGGGCTGCCCTCCACGACGATGCTCACCGAGGAATCGGCGGAGTATGCCAATGCTTACAACGAGCTTTCCACCTATGCGGCAGAGATGTTCTCGAAGTTTGTTATGGGCAACGAATCTCTGGATAACTTTGCGAAATATCAGGACAACCTGAAGGCACTCGGCCTTGATACCGTGCTGCAGCTTCAGACAACAGCACTGGAACGTTACAACAGCCGTGTTCAATAAACCGCGGCATTGAATCAAAATCAAAAGCGCCCCCGGTCAAGGGGGCGCTCTTTCAGAAAGGAGGAAAGCCGATGAAAAAATCGCCGCTCATCCTGCAGACCATCAAAAAGGATATTTCCAAAAACAAATGGATCTATATCATGGCCATTCCGGTCATCGTGTTTTACATCTGCTTTTCTTATATTCCGATGGCGGGTATTCAAATCGCCTTTAAAGATTTCAATTTCGGCGCCGGTATCTGGGGCAGCCCCTGGGTAGGCTTCAAACATTTCATCAGCTTTTTTCAGGGGCCGTATGCCTGGCGTGTCATCCGCAATACTCTGTTGGTCAGCCTTTACACCATCGTCGTGTGCTTTCCTGCGCCGATCCTGTTTGCACTTTTGCTCAACGAGGCAAAAAACAAGTTGTTTAAGCGCACGATTCAGACAGTCAGCTATCTGCCGCACTTCATCTCGCTTGTGGTTATCTGCGGCTTGATCAAGGAATTCACGCAGAGCACCGGCTTAGTGAGCACACTGCTGGCTTTCTTCGGTGTGCCCCAGGAAACGATGCTGCTGGACCCGGAGCGTTTCCGCGCCGTATATGTGATCAGCGATCTGTGGCAGACCATCGGCTGGAACTCTATCATTTATCTGGCGGCGCTTTCCGGCGTGGACCCGACGCTGTACGACGCGGCCGCAGTGGATGGCGCCGGACGTTTCCACCGTGTGCTCCATGTGACGCTGCCGTGCATCCTGCCCACGATCATCATTATGTTTATCCTGCGCGTGGGCCAGTTTATGACGGTAGGCTATGACAAGATACTGCTTTTGTACAACAGCAGCATTTACGAAACAGCGGACGTCATTTCCACATTCGTTTACCGCAAGGGCATCGTTGAATCGAATTTCAGCTTCAGCGCAGCCGTTGGCGTGTTCAACTCTCTGGTCAACTTTGTCCTTGTCGTTGTGGTGAACAAAATCAGCGCCAAGGTCAGCGAGACCAGCTTGTGGTAAGGAGGGGAAACGGCAATGGTTGAAAGAGAATCAGGTGCGAGCCGCCTGTTCAACATCCTGAATTATGTTTTTCTGGCGTTCATCGGCATCATCTGTCTGTATCCTTTTCTGTATGTGGTATTTGCTTCTTTCAGCGACCCGAATCAGTTCATCAAGCACGATTTTACGGTGCTTTGGGCTCCTGCGGGCTTTTCACTGGAAGCATACAAGCATGTGTTCACAGGTGAACTGGGTTCC
>OJSQ01002855.1_pt1 | contig 13628 bp, 10 predicted proteins | sample 1599551 | NCBI WGS metagenome assembly OJSQ01 (sample SAMN04168659, study PRJEB22393) | human gut metagenome | biome: human gut microbiome; feature: stool | host: Homo sapiens | collected 2014-05-12
GGTACAGCTCATACCGGGCGGCGGCATACTGCCAGGCGGGGTTTTCCGCCATGTCCGTCTTGGCGCAGACCTCCATCATAGTCTCGGCACCCTCCATCAGCTGGCAGATATCCACCCCCGCCACGGCGATGGGCAGCAGGCCCACAGCGGTGAGGACACTGTACCGGCCGCCGATGTCGTCAGGCACCACGAAGGTCTCGTAGCCCGCTTGATCCGCCAGAGCCTTCAGCGCCCCCTTGCGGCGGTCGGTGGTGGCGTAGATGCGCCGGGCCGCCTCCTCGGGGCCGTACCGCTCCTCCAGCAGCTTCCGGAAGAAACGGAAGGCCACCGCAGGCTCCGTGGTGGTGCCGGACTTGGAGATGACGTTGACGGAGAAGTCCACCCCCTCCAGCAGGTCCATAAGCTCCGCCATCTGGTCGGAGGACAGGCCGTTGCCGGTGAAGTAGATGTTGGGGGTGTCCTTCTTTTTCAGGTTATAGTTGGGGGAGCACAGGCACTCGATGACGCCCCGTGCGCCCAGATAGGAGCCTCCGATGCCGATGACTACCAGCGCCTGAGAGTCCTGCTGAATTTTTCGGGCCGCCGCCTGAATGCGGGCGAACTCCTCCCGGTCATACTGCCGGGGCAGCTGCACCCAGCCGGTGAACTCGCCGCCTGCGCCGTCACCGTGCTGCAAATGACTGTGGGCCAGCCGCAGCTGGGCGGCACGGGCCTCCTCGTAGGGCAGCGGAATAAACTGCCGGATATGGGACAGATCCATCTGTATCATATCAGATGCCTCCTCTGTGCAATTTGGTTTATCATACAACGTTTTCCCGTGGAATACAAGAGGAAACCTACCCAAAAGCGGCTTTCAGCCGGCAAAAAATGCCGCCGACAGCATCCGACGCAGCATGGTACCGAAGGTAAGGCGCTCCACGCTCTGCGCCGCCCGGATGGGGATGGACTGCACCGTCTCGCCGGCGGCATCCGTCAGCGTCAGAGTCCCCAGTTCCTGTCCGGTGGATACCGGGGCCTCCACCTGTTCCACCAGTGTGACGGACTGGGACAGATCCCCGGCCTGACTTTTCTGCACCAGCGCCACCGCTTCCTGCGGGTCGATGCAGGGCTGCACCGTCTCCGTCTCCCCCAGCACCACCGGGATGGCGGGGAAAGGTTCCTCCGGCACCGTGTGCAGCAGGGCATAGGTGGAGAAGCCGTAGTTCAGCAGGGCCTTGGCATCCTCGAACCGCTGCTGGCCGGTGGGGGACTTCAGCACCACGGCGATGAGCTCCATGCCCTCCCGCTCCGCCGTGGCGGACAGGCAGTATTTGGCGCTGTCGGTGGAGCCGGTTTTCAGGCCCGTGGCCCCGTCGTAGAACCGGATCAGCTTGTTGGTGTTGGCCAGCTGGAAGGTGCCGTCCCGCAGGGTATCCATCCAGATGGTGGTGTAGCGGCGGATGTCCGGGTGCTTTTCTATGAGCTCCCGGCTCATGAGGGCGATGTCCCATGCACTGGTGACGTGTCCCTCCGCCGGAAGGCCGGTGCAGTTGACGAAGTGGGTGTCCGTCATGCCCAGCTCCTTGGCCCGTGTGTTCATCTGCTCCACAAACAGCTCCGTCACCCCGGCCACGCACTCCGCCAGCGCCACGGCGGCGTCGTTGCCGCTGGCCACGCACACCGCCTTCAAAAGATCGTCTACGGTGATCTGCTCACCCTCCGACAGGTAGACATGGCTGCCGCCCATAGAGGCGGCGTAGGCGCTGACCGTCACCACATCGTCGTAGTGGAGGCTGCCCTTTTCGATGGCCTCCATGGTCAAAAGCAGCGTCATCACCTTGGTGACGCTGGCCGGCTCCAGCGCCTCGTGCTCATTTTGGGCGTACAGCACCTGTCCCGTCTCTTTCTCCATCAGCAGCGCCGCCTCCGCCTGTATCGGCAGCTCTACCGCTCCGGCCTGTACCGGCGTCAGTGCCAGCACCAGCAAAAGCGCCGCCCATAAGCCCGCCATCCGCCTCATATGCAGCCCTCCGTTCCGTTTTGTTTCCAGCATATGCGGCGGTGAAATTTTCATGCCGCCGTCGACAAAATTTCCGGTTGCAAAGCCGGGGGATATCTGCTATAATGGGCAGGTATCCAAGCTGCAGGGTTAGTACATCGGTAGTACATCGGCTTCCCAAGCCGAGGAGGCGGGTTCGATTCCCGTACCCTGCTCCAAAAAAGGACTTCAAGAAAAATCTTGAAGTCCTTTTTCTTTTGCTCGCAAACCGTTGTGCCACAAGGATTTGCGGGATTTGCGATGTGGGAATTGCTGCGACATTTTCATAAAAATTTTATAAGGGCTGCATACACAAGGGCAACAAACTACTGCCTGACACAGTAATATAAGAGGCTTTTCATGGATGGCCTAATCTGTTATAGTAGAAAGGAAGAAGTTTGTGCGTAGCTTGAAGTATAAATATTGGAAATCCGTCATCGATCTCCGAAGATGTATGGAATGCAAAAAGCATCAAGGGAAAATTTACTTGCTCTATGATATTATTCCAGAAGAACCACCGCTCCATCCTAATTGTCGCTGCTCTGTTCAACGCTTAGAGGCAAAAACGGCTGGCACAGCGACAAAGATTGGCCTGCGGGGGGCCGATTGGTGGCTAAAAACTTTTCGTCAGCTACCTGGATACTATATAACTGAGGACGAAGCTACCAAGTTGGGATGGATTCCGATTTTAGCAAATCTTGCCAGTGTTGCACCTGGTAAGATGCTGACAAAGGGCGTTTACAAAAACAGAGACAAGCGGCTCCCCGATGCACTTGGACGAATATGGTACGAGGCTGACATCAATTACTCTTTTGGTTACCGAGGCGGTGAACGAATTCTCTACTCCAACGATGGATTGATTTTTGTTACTTACGACCATTACGCCACATTTGTCGAGATTGTTTGACAGAAAGGAGCTTTGTTATGAATCGCAACGCATATACGCCCATTACAGCCGACCCCGTTTTACTGCGCCTGAACAGCTGCAGGGACTGGGGCACATTACATCAGCGTATCCGCAAGGCATTTGGATTTCCCGACTATTACGGGGAAAACTGGGATGCCATGTGGGATTGCCTGACGGATGTGTTTTTGCAGCCGGTGCAAAGGCACATTGTGGTGGAGGGCTTTGACGCCATGCCGCAGGAGCTGCGGGCGTACGCCGCTCCGATGCAGGAGATTTTCAGCGACCTTCAGGAGAAATGTCCTTGGGTCTCGGTCACATACCGCTGATCGCAGGGACAGCAAAAAGCTATGGGCAGCCAGAGAGAGGAAGGACGCTCCACAAGGGCTGTCCTTCCTGCTGTTATGCCCTGATAGCGTGCGCCGCCCTTCGACAGCGCACGTTTTTCACCGGATATTGTACTTTTTCATCTTATAGGCGAGGTTCTGCTTGCTGACCTGCAGCTCCGCCGCCGTTTTGGTGAGGCTGCCGCCGTTGCGGCGGTAGGCGTCCTCGATGAGGAGGACCTCGTACCGAGCCAGCATCTCGTGGAGGGGCAGGCCCCGGACGTCCTCGGCGTGCATGGTGTCCACCGCCAGCCGGGAGAGGATGTAGTTGGGGATATCGTTGCGGGTGAGGATGGCGGTGTGATTGTTGTGGAAGGCGGATTCGATGACGTTTTTCAGCTCCCGGACGTTGCCGGGCCAGTTATAGGCCAGAAAGATATCCTGTACCTCGCTGCTGTATGCCATGATCTGCTTGTGGAATTTCTTGTTGTAGTGCTTGCGGAAATATTCCATCAGCAGGGGGATATCCCCCTTCCGCCGGTACAGCTCCGGGATATCGTACCGCAGCACGCACAGGCGGTAGAAGATATCCTCCCGGATCTTATTCCGCTCTACGCAGCCCTCCGGGTCCTCGTTGACGGCGGCGATGATCCGCACGTTCACCTGCTTTTCCTCCTTGGCGCCGATGCGGCGGATGCAGTTGTCCTCCAGCACCCGCAGCAGCTTGGCCTGCGCCGTCAGCTCCATGGAGTTGATCTCGTCGAGGAACAGAGTGCCGCCGTCGGCCAGCTCGAACAGACCCGGCGTATCCTTAGCCCCGGTGTAGCTGCCCTTGGTGGTGCCGAAGAGGATGCTCTCCAGCAGGGTACTGGGGATGGAGGCGCAGTTCTGCTTGATGAAGGGGGCATCCTTGCGGCGGCTGGTTTTCTGGATGGCGTTGACGATGAGTTCCTTGCCGGTGCCGGTCTTGCCGTAGACCAGCACATGGGCGTCACTGTCGGCGGTCTGCAAGATCTTCTCCTTGATACGGATCATCTCGCCATCCTGCGTGACGATGTCCTCCAGCGACTGGTCGGAGGTGTTGTAGCTTTTGGTGAGGGCGCTGATGAGGCTGATGTCGAAGCTCAGACGCCGCTCGGTGACGTGGGCGTCCTTGTAGATGACCATGTCGATAACGCCCACCACCTCGCCGTGCTCCTTAATGGGGACGGCGCTGCAGTTGGCCTCCATGGAGTCCCCCTTGTAGTTGATATAGGTCTGCTCGTAGTTGATGAAGCTCTCTCCCGTCTCCAGTGCCCGGCAGATGTAGCTGTCCTCCCGCTTCAGGGAGGGGTAAATTTCAAAGAGGCTGCGGTTCAGGGGTTCGTCCTGCCGCAGATTCACCAGTTCGGGGTAGGCGGTGTAGTAGTGGCGGATGATGCAGTTTTTGTCCACCACCATCAGGCCGTCCACATAGTCCACCAGACGGAGCATTTGTTCAAAGTTCTTGTTCATAGTTCATACCTCCTGAGAAAAAGAATGGGGAAGGGGCGAGACAAAAAATCTTGACACGGCGCAGAGCAAGGGCGGAAGTGAAAGGTGTCTGCACTGCCGGATCGGGTGACTATTTGGCGAAAACGCCGAGTTTTCCGGAAAAATCTTGTGAAAACCGCTGGACGAGGAGCGAAACTTGCGGAATAACCGTGGAAGCTGTCATGCTGGCACGGGAGTTGCTATTTAGTTTGGCATCAACCTGATATGTGAGGAGATACCATGAGCGATTATAAAATCAAGAATAGGGAGGCCCTGCTGTCCCACGGCGACGCCGGGGCCAAGGCACAGGTGCTGGAGCTGACGGAGCGGGTGCTGCACCGACTGGATGCCCGGAAGCGGCTCCATGAGATGATGCACCGGGAGGGCAGCGAGCTGGTCATCGGCAGCCGCCGCCATGATCTGAGCCAGTACCGTCATGTGTACGCTTTTTCCTCCGGCAAGGCGGGCAATCACATGGCACGGGCCTTCGAGGATCTGCTGGGGGAGTATCTGACGCTGGGCGTCACCATCATCAAGATCCGGGATGAGGAGGACGTCTATCGAAAGACGGAGGTCTATGTAGGAGGGCATCCCCTGCCCAATGAGGAGGGCATCCGGGGCTGCCAGCGGATGATCGACATCGCAGAGCAGATGGGGCCGGACGACCTGCTGCTGCTGGGCCTTACCGGCGGGTGCTCGGCGCTGATGGGCTACCCGGTGGAGGGAACCACGCTGGAGGATCTGCAGGAGGCCACGGATGTGATGCTGAAGGCCGGGATGTGGGTCATGGACATCAACGACATCCGGGGGCATCTGTCCCGCATGAGCCGGGGAAGGCTGGGGCAGCACATCCACGGGGCCAAGATCCTCTGCTTCGAGATCTGGGACGCCGTGGGGCTGGACGATATCACCGATTACACGGAGCCGGTACCCATTATGGGAACCCCTGTGGGCTACGACACCGTGACCTTCGAGGACATCGGGGCCATCCTCCGCAAATACCACATCGAGGACAAGCTGCCCCGCAATGTGGCCCGGTATCTGCTGGAGTATGACCCGGCGCAGGAGACGCCCCAGACCATGACCAACGATGTGGATTACTATATCGTCAATACCCTGCCGGACTCCTGCCAGGCGGCGCTGGAGGCGGCGGAGGAGATGGGAATACCCGCCCATGTGCTGACCACCTACGCCGAGGGGGAGAGCCGGGACTACGGCACCTTTATGGCCTCGCTGGCCCATGAGGTGGTGAAGAACGAACGGCCCTTCCGGGCGCCCTGCTTCCTGTTCTCCGCCGGGGAGACGACCACCGCCATTCCTGACAGCAGCCTCATCCGGGGCCATGGTGGCCCGTCACAGGAAATGACGGCGGCCTTTGCCGTGGCAGCGGAGGGGTTGAAGAATGTGTGCCTGCTGTCCATGGACAGCGAGGGTACCGACGGCACCACCCCGGTGGCAGGCGGCCTGACCGACGGCACCACCGGGACTGCTGCCGCAGAGCGGGGCATCGACCTGCGGAAGGCGCTGCGGGAGCACGCCGCCTATGAGGCGCTGGAGCCGCTGGGGGATACGGTGCTCACCGGGAACACGGGAACCAATTTGTGCGATTTTAATGTGCTGTACATCGGCACACAGGAGTAAGGAGGAACTATTATGAAAATTCAGGATCTGCGGGCAAGAGAGATCATCGACTGCAAGGGAAAGCCCCTGCTGGAGGTGGATATCATCACCGAGGATGGCACCATGGGCCGGGCAGCGTCCCCCTCCGGCATCTCCGCCGGGGAACACGAGGCTATGGTGCTGCGGGACGGTGACCAGAGCCGTTATGACGGCAACGGCGTCCGCAAGGCCGTGGAGATGGCGGAGAAGGTGGTCCTGCCTGCCATCCAGGGCATGGACGTGCTGGACCAGCAGGCGCTGGACCGCCGTCTCATGGAGCTGGACGGCACCACCAATAAGTCCCGTCTGGGGGGCAATGTCACCTACAGCACGTCGCTGGCGGTCATGCGGGCCGGATGCCAGCTGCGCCATGTGTCCCAGTACCGCTATCTGAACCCCGGTGACATCCGCACCATCCCTCTGCCCACCTCGGATATGTTCGCCGGAGGAAGCTATGAGGACGACACCATGCCGGTGCAGGAGACCACCATTGTTCCCTATAAGGCATCCTCCATCGCTGAGGCTACGGAGATCCTCTGCAAGGTCTATAAGAAGCTGCCGGAGGTCATCCGGGAGTTTCAGGGGGGCCGCCGTCCGGAGATCGGCGCCATGTCGGAGTATATGGCCCCCAGCACCGATTTCATGGACTGCCTGGATATCCTCTATGAGACGGCCAAGCGCTGCCACTGCGAGGAGAAGATCGCCTTCCATATGGACTGCGCTTTCAGCGAGATCTACGACGCCAAGCGGGGAACCTATCACTACTGCGGCCGGGAGGTGGATCTGGATGAGATCATCGGCATCCTGAAGCAGGCCACGGAGAAGTATAACTTCCTCTACATTGAGGATCCGGTGGACGAGAACGACTGGGAGGGCTGGGTGAAGGCCGCCAAGGCGCTGAATCGTACCACCCTCTGCGGCGACGACCTCACCGTTACCAACATCAACTATCTTCGCAAGGCGCTGGACATGGGGGCCTGCGGGGCCTTCGTCTTTAAGCCCAATCAGGTGGGGACCGTTACGGAGGCCATGGAGGCCCAGCGGTATGCCGTGGATCACGGAATGTTCTCCATCCCCTCCATCCGGGCGGGCGGCGTCAGCGACGACCCTGTTGCGGACATGGGCATCGCCGGCGGAGCGGCGGCGGTGAAGCTGGGCCCGCCCAAGTTCGGTCACGCCATTCACATCATCAACTCCCTGCTGCGGGCGGAGACGGAGCTGCCGGAGGCCAAGCCCTTCGACTTCTCGCCCTTCGTGAAGTTCTAAGGTACTTGCCCCTATTGTAAGAGATACCAAGGGAAAATGCAAGTTTTTTTACAGGAAAGTCAGTGAAAACTGATACAGAGTAAAAATATTTTTACAATTTGCTCTCTACACCCCCTCAAGTAGGAGACCGCAGCGGACGCAGAACACGGCGCCGCTGCGGTCTCCCTGCGAAAAAACGGCTTGCACCGGGGCGGTGGATGCACTATAATAATAAAAAAATCCCGTGCAGGGAAATTGGGGAGGGAAGCACAGTGGAGCTGGAGCTGAGGCAGGAGCAACAGCTGTCCATGCGGCAGCTGCACAGCCTGCGGCTGCTGCAAATGGGGCGGCTGGAGATGCGGGAGTATCTGGAGAGCGTGGCACAGGAGAATCCCACGGTGGAGCTGGAGCTGCCCCACGAGGAGGAGCCCCTGACCAGACAGGCCGAGCGCTGGCTGGACCGCTGGCGCTGGCTGGAGGAAAACGACCGCCAGAACAGCTACTATGAGCGGCCCAATCAGGAGGAAGAGGACTCCCCCATGAACCGCATCGGCACCGACGGAGGTCTGGCGGAGACGTTGGAGAGTTTCCTGTGCCGCCAGATCGCCGGACTGGAGGTGCCGGAGAGGCAGCGGCAGCTGCTTTACTATCTGGTGGGCTGTCTGGAGGACAGCGGGTACCTCACCGTGCCGGCGGAGGAGCTGGCCGTCGGGGCTGGTGTGCCGGAGGAGGAGCTGCGCCGCAGCATCGCACGGCTGCAGACGCTGGAGCCGGCGGGGGTGGGGGCTGCGGATCTGAGCCAGTGCCTGTACCTGCAGCTACAGCGCATCGGAGATGACGGCCCCGCCACCCAGATCGTGCTGCATCATCTGGAGGCGCTGGCCAAGAACCGCTATCACCAGATCGCACAGACCCTGCACATCTCGCAGGAGGAGGTGCGCCGGGCCCAGCAGCGCATCCGGCAGCTGGATCCCCGGCCGGGGCGACAGTTCAGCCCGCCGGAGCCGGCCCCCATGGTGTACCCGGATGTGTTTGTGGTGGAGCAGGAGGGGGAGTTCGTCTGCGACGACCATCGGCGTCCGGCCCCCATGCTGCACCTGAACCGGTATTATCAGGATCTGTACCGCCAGACGGATGATCCGGAGGTCAAAAAGTATCTGGCGGAGAAGCTGGTGCAGGCGGAGAACGTGTTGTTTGCCCTGCGGCAGCGGGAGAGCACCATGCTGCGCTGCGCCCGGTTCGTGACGGCGGGGCAGCAGGCATTTTTCCGAGACGGCCCCCGTGCCCTGCGGCCCATGTACATGACGGAGGCGGCACAGGCGCTGGACGTGCATCTGTCCACCGTCAGCCGTGCGGTGAAGGATAAGTACCTCCAGTGCCGGCAGGGGGTGTTCCCCCTGAGCTACTTTTTCTCCGCTCCGGCCCCGGACGGCAGTGATGTCAGCCGCCGGGCGGTGCTGCTGCAGCTGCGGGAGCTGATCGACGGGGAGGACAAGGCTCATCCCCTGTCGGATGAAAAGCTGCGGTGTCTGCTGGAGCAGAAGGGCTGCGTCCTGTCCCGGCGCACCGTGGCCAAGTACCGGGAGGAGCTGGGCATCCCCGGCACGGCGGGCCGCCGGGAGTAACAGCATAAGCTTATTTTTGAAAGCAACAGCGGGGAGCCATTCGGCTCCCCGCTGCTGCTTTCACCTGTGGGAGTGGGATTGGATCACTTCCGCAGCACGGTGTACTTGTCCATAAGCTCGTGGTTGATCTCCACGCCGAGGCCCGGCTTCTGAGGCACGGCGATGTAGCCGTCCTTATCCACCACCAGAGGCTCCGTGAGCATCATGTCACGCACCTCGTAGGGCCAGTAGGGAGGATCGTAGCAGTACTCGATGAAGGGGCAGTTGCTGACAGCGCCCGCCATATGCAGTGCGGCGGCCATACCCATACCATGAGTCCAGGTGTGGGGGGTGTAGATCTTGTTCTCCGCCTCCGCCATGGCCGCTACCTTCCGGTTCTGCACGAAGCCGCCGGAGAGCACCACGTCCATCTGATAGATGTCGAAGCAGTTGTGCTTGATGAGGTCACGGTACTCGTGGACCTGAGCGTTCAGCTCGCCGCCGGCCACATGGAGGGTGGTGCGCTTGCGCAGTTCTGCCAGACCCTCGAAGTCGTAGCCGTACAGCGGCTCCTCGATCCACTCGATGCCGATCTCCTCGAAGGCACGGCACACGTTCAGGGCCTTCTTCAGATCCCACTTGGCCACGGCCCGCTTGCCGGTGAAGAACCAGCCCTGATTGGCGTCCACGGCGATCTTCAGCTTGTCGCCTACCCGCTTTTTGATCTCGGCGATGATACGGACGTCCTCAAAGGGATCGTCGTGGTGAGCACGGAGCTTCATCATCTTGAAGCCCTCGGCAATAAACCGCTCGGCGTCCTCCACACGCTCCTCCACGGACTTCAGGGAGCCGGTGCTGGCGTAGGCCAGAACCTTGTCCTGCACGCCGCCCAGCATCTTATAGATGGGGAGGTTGGCGTATTTGCCCAGTGCATCCCACACGGCTACCTCCACGCACCAGGGGCGATAGGCGTACAGGGAGGCGTTGACGAGGCCGGTGTTGATGGCCTCTACCTGCGTGATCTCCTTGCCAATGACCAGCGGGCGGATGTGGGTGTCCCAGATACCCGCCAGCAGCTGGGAGGAGTCGCAGGCGGCACCATAGCCGTGGATACCGTCGTCGGTGATGATCTCAGCGATGGTAACGAACAGCTTGGTCTCCGGATTGCCGGGGTTCCAGGTGGAGGGGAAGGGATGGGGCAGGGGGACTTCCACCACCTGCAGCTTAGCGTCGATAATTTTCACGGTTATATCCTCCTATTCGTGTCCAGAATTTGGATGGGATCAGGCGGCGTCCTGAGGGGCCTTGGCATCCTTACCACGGCCCACGTGCTTATTCAGCAGGAAGGACACCAGGCAGATGAGCACCAGCGTGATGGCAAGTCCCACGAAGGCACCGCCCTTCATCAGGCCGCTGACGATATAGCCAACCAGAGACGATCCGGCAACCGTCAGGGCATAGGGCAGCTGCGTGCGCACGTGGTCGATGTGGTCGCAGGAGGAGCCCATGGAGGACATAACGGTGGTGTCGGAGATGGGGGAGCAGTGGTCGCCGAAGATACCGCCGGACAGCACCACGCCGATGGCCATGCCTACGGGGGCACCGATGGAGATGGCCAGAGGCACGGCGATGGGGATGAAGATGGCGAATACGCTCCAGGAGCTGCCGGTGGAGAAGGAGGTCAGGCAGGTAGCGATGAAGATGATAGCGCACATAGAGGTGGGGGTCAGGAAGCTCTCGCAGGTGCTGACGATCCAAGTGGAAGTGCCGCAGGCGGAGCAGATGCTGCCGATGCCCCAGGCCAGCATGAGGATCATCAGGACCTCCATCATGCCCGTGCAGCCCTCAATGAAGGTGCTCAGGGCCTTCTTGAAGTTCCAGACCTTGCTGATCATGCCCATGATGATGGCAGCGATGGAAGCCAGAATGAAGGCGGTATCCAGCGCACGCAGGGAGCTGCCGTTGGCCAGCGCACCAAAGAAGCCATTGGTCTTGATGTCACCGGTGTAGAACAGGCCCACGAAGATGAACACCAGCAGCACGATGACGGGAACCAGCATATTCCAGATGGAGGGCTTGGCACCTTCCGGCAGATCCTCCTGCTCGAAGCGCAGGCGGATGCGCGGCTCGTCCCCGAGCTGCAGTCGGTACGACGCGAAGTCCTGTCCCTCGGACTTCGAGGAGTATTCAGGCTGGCGTGACTCGATGGCGATTCCCATTGCCGCGAGCTTGGCGCGGTCGCGCTGGAACTGCTTGGCGAACGCGGCCTTCGCGGCCTGATCGGCAAGTTCCCCGTAGGAGTCGGCATATGCCTTAACGCGCTGGGCGATTTGCCGCGAGGTCAGCCACTGCGGAAACGCAGACGACAGCACGGCCAACACATCCAACTCATGTTTGCCCCATTTGTCGGAAAAGCGGCGTCTCCCGTTCGATCCCTCTGCCATTAGTCCTCACGTATCGTTAGCATTCCAATTAAATATGCATGGGTATCACGCACACCACATCCCATGATAGAGGGTTTTGTTGTGTGCGGCTCGCATTTTGTCAAAAATAGGTATTTTTTCTTCGTACGGCGGACACATCACACCCAATCACCGGGCTCGATGCCCATCGGTCCGACGTATTCGCCGTTGGGTACGTAACTGGGCTCGTTTCTATCCTCCAGACGCGCGTCGGCGAACATGATGACGTCACGCCCGAATGTCCAGTCTCCCTTGATGCTGACCGAGTTCGCGGCGGCGAGCGACGGCACGTTGTAGGGGAACCGTTCGTTGAAGTCCTCGATGTTCTTGTAGTACCGCGGATCGAGGTCGACGTTCGGGAAAATGTAGTTGCCGTCCTCCATCTCATACGAGTCCGTAAGGTGGAACCGATCGGAACGCATAATGAACAGGTCGTTGATCGTCTTCACCGGCAAGAACCGCATGCGGTCCACCTGCACACAGATCGCGCCTTCGAACAGGCCGATCGCCGCGCCCATCGCGGTCTCCAGCTGGACCACCGCCGGGGACTGGGGGTCGGTCGGGTCGACGGTCTTGTTGTTGATGATGACGGGAAGCGGCAGCACGCCGTCATGCTCGGCGAGCATGTCGCGTAGCACGTCGATGCGCACCCAGATGTTGTTCGTGTTGAAATACGGGTGCTTGGCGATGTCCTGGGCCGCGTCCTTGTCGTCAGGATGCACCTGCGACATCTCCCGCAGGATCAGTCGGCCGGTGGCCGTGTCGCGCACGATATGGCCACCCTTGCGGTCCGCGTACGTGCGATTGGCGACCTCGACCATGAACGGGGCGCCCGTGTCCTCGAAATACTGGGCGAGCGTGCGAGACGGGCGCGCACCCAGATTGTCGGAGTTCGAGATGAACAGGTATTCGAAGCCATGCTCCAGCAGAGTGTCCAGCAGGCCGGACTCCCGCAGCGTCGAGAACAGGTCGCCGTGGCCGGGCGGGCACCACTCCAGATCTGGGTTGGCCGGCCAAGATGCCGGCGCTCCGGTGGCCGCGTCGATCTTCGGCTCCTGATGCTGGATGATCTCCAGAGGGATGTCGGTCTGCTTGAACTTGCGCTGGTGTCGCAGTGCCTTCATCGTGTCATCCGAAGTGCGGAACGAGTTCATGAACGTGACCGGCAGAGGCACGTTCAGCCTCGTGCGCGCGGTGAGCACCTGACCGAGGATGATGTCGAGGAAGCGCATCTGCCGAGCCTTGTGGCGGCGCACCGGCAGCAGCGACTTCGCGCATTGCAGGCCCATCGAGGTTCCCAGGCCGCCGTTGAGCTTGAGGAATGCGGTCTTGGCGAACGCGTGCACTGCCTTGTCATGATCGATGGTCTTGTACACGTCATGGAAGCTCCGCACGCCGTGCAGCGGCTCGACGGTGTCCTCGCGGATCCACGCGCTCTCCTTCTCGCTGGCCCACACATGGTATGCGTGCCTGAACTGCGAGATGGCGATCTCGCTCATGCCCTGCTCGCGCATCTTCTGCGCCGACTGCTCGAACACATCGTCCACTGTCATCTTCTCCGTCCGTTTCAGATCTTCGGCAAACATTCCTATAGTCTACTCGCGTGGTGCTTCGTTCGCCAATCATCCCGCAGACGTATCCATTATGGGGGTATCCGGGGTGGGGCGGCTGGCTGCCGCACTGCAATGGTATGCGCAGATGGAACTTGGATAAGACTTGGATGGGCCATGCCGTCTATGTAGCTGGTGTCTCCCTATTGCGAGGTGATAGTCGGGAATTACCCGAGTCGCGACACGCTTGTTTTGCGTTATTGACGTCATATGGTAAATTCTCTTCACGGTGCTTTTCGCACTGTTCGGGCCGTAGCGCAGTTTGGTAGCGCACTTGACTGGGGGTCAA
>OJSQ01002879.1_pt1 | contig 13550 bp, 12 predicted proteins | sample 1599551 | NCBI WGS metagenome assembly OJSQ01 (sample SAMN04168659, study PRJEB22393) | human gut metagenome | biome: human gut microbiome; feature: stool | host: Homo sapiens | collected 2014-05-12
AAAGTATTCATTTATGTGACTTCCCTGCTGTAGATGAAGCGATGATCGATGAAAAACTTGAGAGAGATATGGGTGAGGTTCTTGACATCGTTGTTCTTGGACGTGCAGCACGTAACGCCTCAGGAATTAAGAATCGTCAGCCAATCGGACAGATGTTTGTAAATGGCGAAGCCGCTTTAACAGACTACTACAAACAGATTATCGAAGGTGAGCTTAATGTAAAAGATGTTATCTTCAAAGAAGATGTATCAGATCTTACCGACTATACATTTAAGCCACAGATGCGTATTCTTGGACCAAAATACGGCAAAGATTTAGGAAAAATCCGTAATATTTTAGCAAACCTTAACGGAAGTGCGGCTAAGAAAGAATTAGACGCAAATGGCTTTTTGACAATAGAGTTAAATGATGGTAAAATCAATTTATTGCCGGAAGAGTTATTAATTGATATGTCACAGAAAGAGGGATACGTTTCTCAGGCAGATCATGGAGTTACCGTAGTACTTGACACTAATCTGACACCGGCACTTTTGGAAGAGGGATTCGTAAGAGAAATCATCAGTAAGGTACAGACAATGAGAAAAGAAGCCGGCTTTGAAGTGACAGACCACATTACTGTATACGAAGAGGGTAATGACAAGATTAAAGAAGTCATGACCAAATACACTGATGAAATCAAGAATGATGTATTGGCAGACGATATGTGCTTAGACGCAGAAGGCGGATATTCCAAGGAATGGGATATTAATGGAGAAAAAGTAAGATTAGGTGTTGAGAAAAAAATGTAATCTTAAAACCTTTTAAACACTTGTTTTTAGCGAATGGTTTTTGATCAGAGGCACTCAGATTTTGCGGCGAATGTACTACGTACGTCTCAAAATCTGAGGCTGGCTGATAGAAATCTTCTCACGAAAGCAGGCACGAAAAAGATTTCAGGATTGCACGAGATAATTTAGGAGGATCAGTTCATTGATTAAAAAGGATACTTTCGACAAAGAAAAATTCAAAAAAGAGTTAGAGTCCAATGTCCGTATGCTGTTTCGTCGTAAACTCGAAGAAGCAACACCACAGCAGATTTATCAGGCTGTTGCATACTCCGTAAAAGACGATATTATTGACAACTGGATCGAGACACACAAAGCATACGAAAAACAGGACAAGAAAATGGTTTACTACATGTCCATGGAGTTCCTTATGGGTAGAGCTCTTGGAAACAACATGATTAACCTTCTTTGCTATGATGATGTAAGAGAAACATTAGAGGAGTTAGGACTTGACCTTAACCTCATCGAAGACCAGGAGCCAGATGCAGCACTTGGTAACGGTGGTCTTGGCCGTCTTGCAGCTTGTTTCCTTGATTCTCTTGCAACACTTGGATATCCAGCTTACGGTTGCGGAATCCGTTACCGTTATGGTATGTTCAAACAGAAAATTGAGAACGGTTATCAGGTAGAAGTCCCAGATAACTGGTTAAAATACGGAAATCCTTTTGAAATCAAGAGAGATGAGTATGCCGTAGAAGTTAAGTTTGGCGGTTATGTAGATGTTGAGATGCATAACGGAAGACAGAAGTTCGTTCAGAAGGGATACCAGAGTGTACGTGCCGTACCATACGATATGCCAATCGTAGGTTATGGCAACCATATCGTAAACACACTTCGTATTTGGGATGCAGAAGCAATCAACAACTTCAACTTAGATTCCTTCGACAAAGGTGAGTACCAGAAAGCTGTAGAGCAGGAAAATCTTGCAAGAACAATCTGTGAAGTATTATATCCAAACGACAACCATATGGCAGGTAAGGAACTTCGTTTAAAACAGCAGTATTTCTTCATTTCTGCATCTGTTCAGAGAGCAATTGCAAAATACAAAGAAACACATGACGACATTCGTAAGTTCCACGAGAAAGTAACATTCCAGTTAAATGATACACATCCTACAGTAGCTGTAGCTGAGTTAATGAGAATCCTCGTTGACGAAGAAGGTTTAGAGTGGGATGAAGCATGGGAAATCACAAGAAAGACCTGTGCTTACACAAACCATACTATTATGGCAGAAGCTCTTGAGAAGTGGCCTATCGAGCTTTTCTCCAGATTACTTCCTAGAGTTTACCAGATCGTAGAAGAGATCGACCGCCGTTTTGTGAACAAGATTCGTGAGATGTATCCAGGTAACGAAGAGAAAGTCAGAAAGATGGCAATTCTCTGGGATGGTCAGGTACGCATGGCACACATGGCGATCGCAGCAGGATACTCTGTAAATGGTGTAGCTAAACTTCATACAGAAATCTTAAAGGATCAGGAATTAAAAGATTTCTATCAGATGATGCCTGAGAAGTTTAACAACAAAACAAATGGTATTACACAGAGAAGATTCTTGCTTCACGGAAATCCACTTCTTGCACAGTGGGTTACAAACAAGGTTGGAGATGATTGGATTACTGACCTTCCAAAAATCAAAGGTATTGAAGTTTATGCTGATGACAAGCAGGCTCAGGCTGAGTTTATGAACATTAAGTATCAGAACAAGGTTCGTCTTGCAAAATACATCAAGGAACACAATGGTGTTGATGTTGATCCACGTTCTATTTTCGATGTACAGGTTAAGAGACTTCATGAATACAAACGTCAGTTACTTAACATTTTGCATGTTATGTATTTATACAACCAGATAAAGGAACATCCTGAAATGGAATTCACTCCAAGAACATTTATTTTTGGTGCTAAGGCAGCAGCAGGATACAAGATTGCAAAGCTTACTATTAAGTTAATCAACAGTGTTGCTGATGTTATCAACAATGATGCTTCAATCAATGGAAAGCTTAAAGTTGTTTTCATTGAAAACTACCGTGTATCAAATGCTGAAATTATTTTTGCAGCAGCTGATGTTTCAGAGCAGATTTCTACAGCTTCAAAAGAAGCTTCAGGTACAGGTAACATGAAGTTTATGTTAAATGGTGCTCTTACACTTGGTACAATGGACGGAGCAAATGTTGAAATCGTTGAAGAGGTTGGCGAAGAAAACGCATTTATCTTTGGTCTATCATCTGATAAAGTTATTAACTATGAGAACAATGGTGGATACAATCCTATGGATATCTTCAATTCAGACATGGATATTAGAAAGGTTCTTATGCAGTTAATCAATGGTTTCTATTCACCTGATGATCCTGAAAGATTCAGACCTATTTACAACTCTCTTCTTACAGCAGAAGAAACAGGTTGCGCAGACAGATACTTTATCTTAAAGGACTTCCAGTCATATGCAGAAGCTCAAAGACGTGTTGAAAAGGCTTACAACGATGCAGAGGGCTGGGCAAAATCAGCAATGCTCAACGTAGCAAACGTAGGTAAGTTTACATCAGACAGAACTATTGAAGAATATGTAAGAGATATCTGGCACTTAGAGAAAGTAACAGTAGAATTATAGGAATTGTGGGAGCGCATGATTACAATTAAATTAAAGGAAATGTGACTAGTGCAGAAGATTCCAAATTGAAATATATTTGACATCGCTTGAAAAAGTGTATGTTTTAAGACTTGACCAGGGGCAGCTTCGCTGCCCCTGGTTTTTTGACTATTTAAAGCAGTATATGTTGGCTTTTTAATCATTTAAGGCTGATATATGCTATAAGCTGTTTTTTCTATTTAAAGCTAATATACGAAGTTGCTTTTATTGAAGAATGTGTTTGGGGAAAAATACAGGAAGTGACTAATAAAACACATTTATCCATGTAAATTTAAATTGAATAAAAAAAGAAAATAGAATTCAATGATTAATATACAAGAAAAAAAGAATAAATTGATTAAAGTAATGTAAAAATTGACTTTTAGGAGAGTAATTAAATTAGAAAGTTTAAATTTGTACATGAAAAAAATAGAAAATAATAAAAAATCTTGTAGATATCAAAAAAAATAATGCTACATTGAAGTTTAAAAGATGGAATGTGCATGAAAAAAACAAAAAAGATAATTAATCAATGTATTATTGAACAAACTAAAATAATGTAAGCCATCAAAGGAAGAAAAAGTACATCAAAAAGTCCTAAAACTTATAAAAATATTGTATATTGGCCATTTTATGTAGTATGTTTATTTGTCAATATGAAAAAAATATAGCAAAATAGAAAAATATTGTTGCAATAAATAAAATTAAAGAGTAATATTATGAATAAATAAAACAACATAAAGTATGAATAGGAGAAAAATGGAAAGTTTGAATAACGTTTTAAAAAAACAATTACAAGAACTTAATAAAATTGAAAAGAAGAATGAAAGAAAATTGAAAAATACTCTAGAGGGAAGCTTATATGCAATTAAGAATAAAAACAGTTTCCAGTACTATTGGCGAAAAGACGATGGCACGGAAACATACATAAATAAAAAGAATCGTGGTATTGTTAAAAAGCTTGCTCAAAAGGAATATGAGAAAAAAGTACAGATCATTGTTAGGAAAAACAAAAAGTGTCTAAAGGATATGCTGGATAAATATGAATTTGATGAAACACTAAAAGCTTACGAAAAGATATCAGATAAAAAGAAAATGTTTGTGGAGCCATATGTGATGCCAGATCAAATGTATGCAAAAAAGTGGCAGGAGGAGCAGATTACCATTAAAGAGAAAAATATGAAAATGGTAAATCCACAATTCTTTTCAGGTGATGATGAAAATGCAATAATTACTGAAAAAGGAGAGCAGGTACGGTCTAAGTCGGAAAAGATAATTTCTGATAAATTGTTTATGAAAGGGATTCCATATGTATATGAGCAGCCTTTATATTTGAAAGGTTATGGTTATGTGATGCCGGATTTTAAAATCTTGAATGTTAAGACGAGAAAAGAATTTTATCTTGAACATTTCGGCATGATGGACGTGGAGGAATATGTAAGAAAGGCGTTAAGAAAGATTGAGACATTTGAGAAGAATGACATATATCCGGGAGAAAAATTGCTGATGACATTTGAGACTTCAGATAGCCCCATTAATATCAAACTTTTAGATGAAATGGTAAATAGATATTTGATATAAAGTATTAAAAAGATGTTTATTATGAAGGTTAAAAAATTTCAAATTAATGTATTTGAAAAATAAAAATGATTAATAGTAAAAAAAATAGTAAAGCGAGAATGAAAAGCAAATCAGTGAAAGAATAATGCATCATAAATTAGGGAAGAAACAATTATAAAGTCTCTTCACCTAAATCATATAATTCTTCATTGATATCGCATACGGATTTGTCGTTGTTAATACCAAATATTATAATGCTATCCCGTTTATTGCGTGGGAAAAGTGTGGCATAGCCTGCAATTTTTAGGGCTGCCTGAGTTTCATTAAGAGAAAATCTCGCACCAATGCAGATAGAAATAAGAGTATTTCTTGAGGGATTCTTTTTGCCACCGAAAATCTGATAGCCAAATATTTCATCAATTTCAGCTTTCTTGAAAACGCGGGATTTGACAAGACATTTCTCTTCAAAAGTGTTGTACAAATAGTCAGCAATGGTTGTGTCTAAAATATAGTCTGAATTTTCTTTAAAGTAGGAATCAATGTTGTCACAGTTGTTAAGTGCCTTCAAAAGTTCATCTGTTGAAATATTTTTCATGTCAAAATCTCCTTGTAAAATATTTAATATGTATTAAAAAAATCGGCCATAAAAAAATAATAATTAATATAGAACAAAAATAATCAGTCACAAATAATAATGATAATTAGAATGTATCAAAATAATTTATTGTGAAAAATAATTATAGTAATTAATACTCAACAAATATAGTTTACCATATAAAGAGTAAATAGAGTAATTAAACTGCTGGTAAACAATAAATGTATAATAAAAATATTATAGAATATTTGCCTATAAAAAATAATAGTCTGACGGCATAGTATTTAAAAAATAATAAAATGATAGTAAAACTATATAATAAAACAAAATTAATTTTGCTTAAACAGGTGGAAATATTTGGCGTGTAAAGAAGAAAAGTTTTGGTATACTTAAATAAAGTTGAAATTAGAAAGTGCAAGAGGATAGCTCAATGTATCAATGGATTAGTGAAGTGATAAAAAATGAATATAAGTTTGTGAAGGCATTGAAAAATTCAGAATTAAGTAAAGTGCTGGTGTATAGACATAAGGAGACGGGAAGAAAAATAATAGTAAGACATATTAAGGATGGAGCAGATGTTTACGAAAAAATGCTTGAATTAAAGTGTGACAATTTGCCTATTATCTATGAAGTTGTGCAGGGGGATGTAGGGGCAATTGTAATGGAAGAATATATTTCAGGAATGACAATAGGTGACGTTTTACAAAGTGGTCTTTATACAGAAAATGGAGTTCGGGAGATTATTAGGCAGGTGTGTAAGGGGCTTGGAATGTTGCATTATTATGGAATTATTCATAGAGATATTAAGCCTGATAATGTTATGATTTCAGAAAAAGGTCAGGTAAAATTGATTGATTTTAATGCATCGAGGATATATAAAAAAGATGAAAATAGGGATACTAGAATTTTGGGAACGACAGGATATGCGGCACCGGAGCAATATGGATTAAGTCAAACGGATCCAAGAACAGATATATATGCATTGGGGGTGTTGATTAATATTATGCTGACAGGAGAGCATCCATCAAAGGTGTTGTGCAAGGGAAAGTTTCGGAAAATTGTGAAAAAAGCCGTGAACATAAATCCTGATGACAGGTACCAAAGTTGCCAGGAATTAATGGAATCATTGTAGGAGTGGAGTTGGGATAAATGGAAGAAGTATTACGCGGAGCCATTCGTATTTCGCTTCGCTACATACTCATGTCGCACTGTCGCGCTATGCACCCAAGATAAAACACAGTCTTTGGTGAGCAAGCTCCCCAGACTTGTATTTTATCTCGGGTGCGCACCGCTTGTAGAAACGCGCAAAGACTAGTCTGTCAGGCAAGTAAAATTTGAAGATGTTTTTGATATGATTGTATCAGAACATCTTTTTTGTTTGAAAAATATAAAAAGAGTGAAATTCTAATACAGAGGTAAGAAATATATACAAGAATAATATAGTGCATAGATAAAATAAAACTTTATGCAAAAATAAAATAGTGTATAGATAAAATAAAATTTCATGCAAAAATAAAAGAAATTGAAGAGAGTGGGAAAGTTAAATTTTAAAATTACAATTGATCAATATTTTCACTTAAGATTTTGATGACCTTAAGCAAAGTGTCAGCCTGTTCTTTGGAACCTTGTTTTAATAGAGAATTGACACTTAAAAGAATGTTTTCTTCGCTGTCTGAGGAATCGAGAAAAAGATAGTCCAGACTAAGGTGTAGAACATGAGCAAGTGAAACGGCAATAGAAATAGACATCTTCTTGGTGCCACGCTCGATGTGACCAATGTAAGATGCCGAAATGCCACAAAGCTCTGCCAGATATTCCTGAGAATATCCAAGTTGTATACGCTTTTGTCTTATTTTGTTGCCGATTTTAACATAATCAATATCGCTCATAAATACCTACTCTTTACTGTTACATAGTTATGAATATCATACAATATTTAGTAAAAAATATACATTGACTATAGGTGTGATAATTGACAGATAGTAACGATAAATGTAAAATGAATGAAAGAGTTAATGGAACGGATTAAAAATGGATTTTTATGAGAATTTAATAACAAGAAAGAATGATATATTTTAAAGTCTGATTTTTAAGAAGACTAAAGTATTAAGTGTATCAGGAAAGTAGTGGGAAAAATATAGATACAATTGCGTAAAAAATATATTTAAAATAAAAATGGTAGTGTAATACTACAAAACATTAGGAGGTACGAACCATGAAAAAAATTTGTAAGATAACATTAATTATGCTTTTAGCCCTATTGTGCACAACGTTTGTGCATTCGTATACTGCAAAGGCAAGTAATAGTTACAGAAAGAACGGCACAACTTATTTTATAAAATCCCAAAAATCCGGCAAGGATAAGTATGGAATTACCAGATATACATACACAATGATGAAAAAGAAAAATGGAAAAACATCTAAAGTATGTGTTATCGCAAAAAATAAATATAGCGCAGATATAGTTCATTATGATGAAGGTTGTATTTATGTACAGGTAGATCAGGATCCAGATCCATATGTAAAAGCAATATATGAGGTAGATGTAGAGTTTTGTTTTTCAACCAAAGTAATTAACAATTTTGAGGTAAATCAATGGATGCCAAAAAAACGTTGGGCATACAAAAGTTATATAGTTGGTAAAAGTGCAACTACAGCTCCAGGCAGTTTTAAACTGAAAGTTTTGGATTTAGACACAGGTGATGTGACACAACTTGGTTGGAGCAAAGTGCAATATATAAAGGGAAAATATCTATATTATGTTGATACCAAAGGATTGTGGGATGGTGAGGCCGGATACACAACAAAAACTCAAACAGTAAAAATCAAATGCTACAACATGGAAAGTGGGAAAGTATCGACTTTAAAGAAAATAAAAGTAAATAAATATACATATTTTTCATCAATAACAAACAAAAAAGCAAAATATGGTTATTATACAAAGTCGGGAAAATGGAAAAAAGTTACCGTACGTTTTAAAGGAAAAAATTAAAGTGTGGCCGGATAGATAATTTTATGTAGTTAAAAAATGTGAAAAGGAGGCGCACTTATGAAAGAAAAATTGTACATATATAGAATGACAAATGCTGGTGGTTTTGCTCCCTGTATGGACGACGGAATATTAACATTGTCCTGCTGTAAAGGTGGTTGGAAGAACGGTGTCAAAACCGGTATTAGATATTGGATTGGCAAGGATTATGAAGCAAATCCACATAAATGTATAGCATATATTATGGGAATATATAAAGACAACATTTGTTATTTCTGCAAAATAACAAATGTCATGAAAATGACAGAATATTATGGGGAGGGTGGATTTTCCAAAGGAAGAAGTGATGATATTTATTACGTTCAAGATGGTCAATTGGAGCATAAAGGAGGCAAAGGACGCCCACATGATACAAAAGATGATAAAGAACGCGATAAAAACGGTGTATATACATTGATTTCATGTAAACACAAATTTCAATATTTTGGTGCAAACAATTTTCCGGCAGATGAAATCAAAAATATTTTGGGAGATAAATATCCTTTACGTCAGGAAACCAAAATAGTTGATGATGAGGATATAATAGGGCAGATAAAGAAAGCTGTGAAGGAAAAACATATGGGAAAAAAGTGCTGGAAAATAGACAGAAGTATTGTTGAAAAATAATGAAATGAGAAGGAGATAAATTATGAAGAAGTACATAAAACTTATTACAATATCAATCGTAGTAATCATGGCGATAGTAATGTCAGCATGTGGAAATAATAAAACAAATAAGAAAGAGACAAAAGAAGAGTTTTTTTTTCAACAAAAAGCGAAAATAAATATACAGATTCAAAATTTAAAATGACATATGTTGATTTTATTAATAATTACAATGCAATGAATAAAAAAGTAATGGCAACTAGTGAAGATTATTTTCCAGATTTATCTAGCTGGAATAAGGAACAAGACAATGATACAAGCACTTTGTTCAATTATTCTATAAATAATGAAAGATTATATAAAATAGAAATATCAAAAGAAGGAGATTTTATATCATATATAAGTGATGATGATAATTTTGCAAATGATTTGGCTATAACAATTGCAGCTTTTACAGGAATAGATCAAACAAATGAATTAAAAAAATTGTATGAAACAACAAAAAAATTGGCAACAAATAAGGATGATTTTGATAATGGTTGGGATAAATTGTTTGTAGCAGGAATTTTAGTAGAAATATCAGATGAAAATATACAATATCATGCTTCATCAGAAGAGTATGTTGATAAAAAATTAAATGGAAAGTGTAAAAAAATTGAATTAAATGAATTGATGGATGGTGTGGACTATGACAAAGATATATATAAAGGGTATCAAGAAAAAAATAAAGAATTAATGAGTGAAGCAAATGAATTGATGAGTAAAAAAGATTTGACAGTAGAAGAGTATCAGGAAAAAATAAAAAATAAATGGCAGGAAATTTCCAGTAAAAGTAATGGTAAATGGGGTTTAAGACAGGCTGATGAAAATACAGTAGTACTAGAAACAAAAAAGTATAGTTTAAATCAAAAAGGATTAGAGTATTATATTATGCTTGCATCAGTGTCTAAGGATGGGAAAAAAAATGCAACTGTGGATTTAGTATTACTTGACAACAAAAATGTTGTATTTGATGAATATAATGAAGGAGTGAGCCGTGTTTGCATAAGTGGTAATAACTCCAGTGCATATTATGGCGATGTATATGAAAATAATAAGGAAATGAAAGATGGGAAAATACATTATATGGACATTCCTATATGGCAGCCAGATATAACAAGCTATGCAAATAGGAGTTATGATTCATTGTGTAGTGCTGTGAATGGGGACGAAAAGGTTAGTATATCAATGATAGTTTATCCGGATGGCGTATTTGTCGATATGACAGAAGAAATGAAAAATTTAATGAATGAGGCAATAGGCTATATCAATGATTTAAAAGGATATTATACAGAATAAAACGAGGAGAAAACAACATGATAAAAAATAAACTTCCTATAATAATTTCCACTGTAATAATTATTGCATTAATTATTACTTCAGGAATTATAATAGTCAATACAAATAACAAACTTGAAACTGCCAATCAGAAATATTCTGATTCGAAAAAGCAGGTTGAAAGTTACAAAAATACTGTTGCTGAAAAAGAAAGTGAGTTAAAGCAACTTAACAGTAAAAACGAAAGCAGTAGTGATGAAATTAAAAATTATAAAAGTAAACTTGCAGGAAAAAATAAAGAAATCAAGCAGTTAAAAGATAAGGTTAGTAAACTAAATAAGGAACTGGGTAAGAAAAAAGAGCAGGAAAGCAAGGTGGCTACAGTTGGTGAATATGCAAGTGGAAGCATTTCATTAGTTGTAAAATCAGCTGAAGTCAACAAAATCTCATTTGATTATCAAATGACATATGATTCTGATTATGTTGCCGGATTTAGTCAGGAGAATGTAAGTCTGTCGGGAGGAAAAGGTTCATTTACATATGACAACATAGATGAAAAAGGAAATGGAACTATAGAAGTGGTAGACTCAAAGACAATTCGTTTTTACGTAAATTGTACATATAATGAAACTCCACGTGGTTACAGTTCAGCTTGTGATTCAGTAGTTTTGCATTTAAATTAATCAACAAAATTGGTACACCCTCTTTGTGGAATAGTCCGCAGGGAGGGAAATTTGTTTTATAGCTTAAAACCATATTTTTTTTCTTACCACTTCATTCCACCCAAAATGAATGTTATAATAAAAAAGAATTGTCGGATCGGAAATCAAAGTAAAACAGAAATAATAAAAAGAGACACAAAGGAGGAAAAGTATGAACCACAACAAAAGTAACAAGGTACTTATCACAATATTGATTATTATGGCTGTTATAGCAGCAGTTTTGCTTGCTGCCGTAGTTGGTTATATTGTGGGATTTAATAATGGTAAAAAAATAAGATATAACGATGACGTTTCGAAAACTACGACCATTGAGACAAAGAATCAGGAAACAACAACAGAAGAAACTACATTAGCCCAGACCACAAAAGAACAGAAAGTTGATGTGTCTTCAATAAAAGTTGGAAAGCATACCAGCGACAATCAAAGTGAGGATTCTGTATATGCCGATGGTGGAAATATTTTGAATATCATATCAATAAAAGGAAGAAAGGTTTCTTTTGAATATTTGAGTATTTCAGCAGCACCAAGCAATCGCATAGCAAGAGTGAAAGTGTCAAATGCTACATTTGATGAAAAAGGCAGGGCAGAGTTTAGCTTTGATGATGACGGATGGGAAAACCGTGGAACAGGCATGCTTTACATAAACAAAAATAAAACCCTTCAGGTTAACATATCGATTGCAGGTCAAAATAGTCAGGCTATGTGGAATGTAGCAGGAAGCAATCCACTTTCATATATAGAAAATTAGATGATTCAACTTGACTTATACATAGGAAAGTAAGTGAATCCGACTTTGCTTTCATATATAGGTATAGTTAAAAAGACACATTCATAAAAAGCAAATTTAAAATTATATGAATATCCAATAGTAGTATTGGAAATTGGAGAAATTATGGAATTAAAACAATGTCCAAATTGCAAAAAGGACCTTACCGTTGAGGCAAGATTTTGCCCCTATTGTATGACAAAATTAATACAGGAAAAGGGAACAGTTCATATTGCAAAAAGTGACAGAAAAAGAAAGCGTTTATTTGCAGTAATACTTACAATAATTGTATTGGTAATAGTTGCTGTAGCCGCATTACTTACATTAAAATTTATAATTTTTAAAGACAACGCTGCAAAAATAAACAACATAGCAAATAGTACAAAAATAAACAGCACGCAAACAAATAAAGAAAAAAACAACACCACAAAAGCAGATGAAACTAATACAACAAACAGTTCTGCAACCAAAGATAACCCAGAAGAATATTCAAACTATCTTGGTACCTGGTATAGTATTTATGTTATGAATATAGAAAAACAAGGTGGCGAAAAAATTGAAATCTGCAAAGTACAGGGTGATACCATTACATTTTGTATTGGGAAAATGGCAAAAAATTATAGCAAGGTGGCAACAGTAGATTTTATTCAGGCAAAGCTAATTAATAATCAGGCAAGTTTTAGTTACGATGATGATGGTTATGGAAATGCAGGGCAGGGTGTGATTACCCTTAAGGATAACAAGATTCATGCCACCGTAAAAGTAAACAATCCTGAAAGTGCTACCAATTGGGATATGGTAATGGACACGGATTTTTATCTGAAAAATAAAATAGACGAAAAAAAGCAACGTGACATAAAAGGGATGACCGGAAAAGTTTTTGAAGAGATAAAGGGAAAGTTTGGACAACTGACTAAAAAGGAAGTTGGTGCAAGTTTTACAGAGTATCAATTTGAAAAAAGTGTTTATGTAAGGACGGTCAATGACCCAACAAATAATCAGCCAACAGTAATAAACATTAAAGTTTTTTATGATTGGCTACCTGACAATCTAAACGTAGGATACAGGGGAATTAGTAGCAAAATCAAGAAATCAGAAGTGGAACAAAAATTGTCAGATTATTGGATTGTAGATAAATCAGACTATACACAAACATTTCAAAATCAGGAAACTTTTGACAACGTTAAGATTTATTATGACAACAACGGGTATGTGGAGCAAATTGATTATAGTTAATATAATTAAATATAAAACCAGTTACTGTTAATAAAACAATAATGTAAAGGTTTACTATTATTAATAAAATAAATTTTTCAATATTTAAACAGATTATAATTAATCTAGGTCATAAGATTTTTAACGATATTAGTAAGAAAATTAACCGGCTATTGTGTTATAATATTAATAACAAAAGAGGAACGGACATAACAATTTAGAACCTACACTGCTACAAGTGAATATTAAAAGGCAAGGGCGTCAGTTAATATTTGATGTACAGTTTATAATTGT
>OJSQ01002890.1_pt1 | contig 13516 bp, 10 predicted proteins | sample 1599551 | NCBI WGS metagenome assembly OJSQ01 (sample SAMN04168659, study PRJEB22393) | human gut metagenome | biome: human gut microbiome; feature: stool | host: Homo sapiens | collected 2014-05-12
TATACCACAATTCGCACCTATGGTGCTGACCGCTGCTAACGCAGCTATTGTGGTCCAGTTCGCCGTTCGTCAGAAGCATGCAAGCCTGCTCCTGACTCACTTATCGCTCACTATATCATACCCCTGTGTACTTTTTGTGAATTTGATTCTTATTTCTTCGGAAATTGCTCCCAGGCTGCCATCAGATCTCATCTGCCGCCGGTGCGTCCCCTAAAAAATGGATCTTATCGGATACTTTTGTTCCAAATGCCGTTGTATAGATATCGAGATATTCCTCATACGGGCATGGCTGACCATTTGAAAGCATCTCCATCTCCGTCCCCCAGAGATCGATGTAGTACGGCAGCATCGTAAATCCATTCCGCAGATAGAACTTTTTCCGGCGTGTGCGGAGAACCAGTTCCTCTTCATCCACACATTTCGTGCTCTCGATCTCAATGATGATCCTCATGCCTTGATATCTCTCACGGAGCGCCTGAAGTGCCGCAGAGCCGGCTCCATGCCCCCGCACTTCATCCGCGATGGCAAAATAGTCAAGAAGCACCCGGTCTCCCGCCTTCGCCATGATGGCAAGACCAAGAAACCTATTATTCTCTTCCAGGGAAAGGATCTCCACCAGCCCTGTCCCCTGCCCGGAAACGATCATGGAGAAAGGTTTCTTCTCGCTGGCGGGAAATGCGGTCTCATAGAGGGCATGGACCTCATCAAGGCGTTTCCCTGAAAATACCTGTTTTAATTTAACTGACATACTTTATTCCTTCTCACTTATCTGATATACCTGCAATATCGTCCCTACCGCGTATCTGTGATCACTTATTATCCAGTTTTATCCCAGCAAGTGCCATCGCGGACACGTTGTTCACCAGGTCCGCCAGAGTGATGCCGTCGAAATAGTCGTTGATCATCGTATTCAGTTTGCGCCACATCGGCAGGGTGCGGCACTCGGCCATGCGGCGGCACTCCACGGGGTTCTGCTCCAGGCAGGCCACCGGGGCCAGGCTGCCCTCGCTCAGGCGCAGGATGCTGCCGACGGTGTACTCCTCGGGCGCTTTGGTCAGGCGGTAGCCGCCGGACTTGCCGCGCAGACCGGTCAGGTAGCGCTCCTTGACAAGGCCCTTCACGATGGCCTCCAGATACTTTTCGGAAATTTCCTGCCGTGCGGCGATCTCCTTCAGGGGGATATAGCCGTCGTGCTGGTGCTCGGCAATATCGATCATAACACGCAGCGCATAACGGCCCTTCGTTGAAATCATCATAGTGGTATGCTCCTTACTGTTCTTATAACCTATTATACAGATTGGTAAATAGGATGGCAACACCTTTTTGCAAAATAATTTTGGAAAATTCCCTATTACCCTATTGACAAACGGGGAAATATGTTGTACAATCCTATCAACCTACAAGAAAGGTATGAATTGACATGCGAAAGGGATTTGTGCCATACGCGCGATGTCGCCGTCACGAGCTGTAAAACCGCAACTGATTTACAAATAAACAGAAATGACGATGGAGGAAACTACCATGAGCAAGATTTATACTTCCGCAGACCAGCTGATCGGCCACACCCCGCTGCTGGAGCTCACCCATATTGAAAACGCCGAGAACCTTGAGGCAAAAATTCTCGCTAAACTGGAATATTTCAACCCCGCCGGCTCCGTCAAGGACCGTATCGCCAGGGCCATGATCGACGACGCCGAGGCCACCGGTAAGCTGAAGCCCGGCTCCGTCATCATCGAGCCGACCTCCGGCAACACCGGTATCGGTCTGGCGTCCGTCGCCGCCGCCCGCGGCTACCGCATCATCATTGTCATGCCCGAGACGATGAGCGTCGAGCGCCGCCAGCTGATGAAGGCCTACGGCGCCGAGCTGGTGCTGACAGACGGTGCCAAGGGTATGAAGGGCGCCATCGCCAAGGCCGACGAGTTGGCGCAGGAGATCCCCAACAGCTTTGTGCCCGGCCAGTTTGTAAACCCGGCCAACCCCGATGCCCACAAGCGCACCACCGGCCCCGAGATCTGGGAGGACACCGACGGCAAGGTCGACATCTTCGTGGCCGGTGTCGGTACGGGCGGCACTGTGACCGGTGTCGGCGAGTACCTGAAGAGCCGGAACCCCAACGTCAAGGTCGTGGCCGTTGAGCCGGCTTCCTCCCCCGTGCTGAGCAAGGGCACTGCGGGCGCGCACAAGATCCAGGGCATCGGCGCCGGCTTTGTGCCCGACGTGCTGAACACCAAGGTCTACGACGAGATCATCCCCGTCACCAACGAGGACGCCTTTGCCACCGGCAAGCAGGTCGGCCACAAGGAGGGCGTGCTGGTCGGCATCTCCTCCGGCGCTGCGATCTGGGCCGCCATCCAGCTGGCCAAGCGCCCCGAGAACAAGGGCAAGACCATCGTGGCCCTGCTGCCCGACACCGGTGATCGTTATCTGTCCACCCCGCTGTTCGCGGACTGATTGCAATAACAGGAAACCTTTGCTATAATAAAGGTACTGTTGCATACGAAGTGAAGGCCGTAGGGGCCGGACATGTCCGGCCCGCAGCTTTCCCGGCAATGCCCTGATAAGGCGAGGCCGCGGGCGAGGCATGCCTCGCCCCTACAACTCAAAAGCAAAAATATGCAGCACGAAAGAACCGTGCTGCATATTTTTTTAACCAAGGAGGCCCCTATGTCAAATACCCCCGGCGCGTTGATCGCCATGAGCGGCGGCGTGGACAGCACCGTCGCCGCCTACCTGATGAAGCAGGCGGGCTGCCGCTGCATGGGCGCGACCATGCGCCTGTACCAGAATGAGGATCTGGGCCAGAGCGGGTTCCACACCTGCTGCTCGGCGAAGGACGTCGAGGACGCCGCCGAGGTCGCGTTCCAGCTCGACATCCCGTTTGAGGTCGTGAACTACACCGAGGAATTCCGTGAAAAGGTCATTGCCAAGTTCATCGAGACCTACGAGGCGGGCGGCACGCCGAACCCCTGCATCGACTGCAACCGCACGATGAAATTTGATAAAATGCTGGACTTTGCCCGGGAGCACGGCCTGGACTATGTGGTCACAGGCCACTACGCCCGCATCGAGCAGGACCCCGCTACGGGCCGCTGGCTGCTGAAAAAAGCACTGTACACCGATAAAGACCAGAGCTATGTGCTCTACGTTCTGACCCAGGACCAGCTGGCGCACACGAAGTTCCCACTGGGCGGCATGGACAAACCGTCCATCCGCAAGATCGCCGAGGAGCAGGGCTTCTGCAACGCGCGCAAGCACGACAGCCAAGACATCTGCTTTGTGCCCGACGGCGACTACGTCGGCTTTATGGAGCGCTACACCGGCAAATATTACCCGGACGGCGACTTTTTGGACGTGAACGGCAACGTTGTGGGCCGCCACCACGGCGCGGTGCGCTACACCTGCGGCCAGCGCAAGGGGCTGGGGCTGGCGTTGGGCGCGCCGGTCTACGTCTGCGGCAAGGATATGGAGAAGAACACCGTCACCGTTGGCCCCGAGAGCGAGCTGTTCAAGACGACGCTGATTGCAGGGGACTTCAACTGGATTTCGGTTCCCGAGCTGACCGCCCCGATGCGCGTCAAGGCCAAGGCCCGCTACCGCCAGGTCGAGCAGCCCGCGACGGCCTACCCGCTGGAAAACGGCCTTGTGAAGGTCGTTTTTGACGAGCCCCAGCGCGCCATCACCCGCGGCCAGGCCGTGGTGCTGTATGACGGTGACGTGGTCGTCGGTGGGGGAACGATACTATAAAAATAGATTAAAAATAATAAATATGGTGGAGTTTTCGCCCCGCGGGGCGAAAACAAAAATACGGTACAGCTGCGATTTTGCAGCTGCACCGTTGTTTTTATAAAATTACAGCTTCTCCAGCGCCGCCTTCACGCGCTTAACGGTCTCCTCTTTCCCCATCATCGCGGCCAGGTCGGTGCCGCCGCCCGGGGTGCGGGACTTGCCGGAGAGGGCGATGCCCAGCGGGAACAGCAGCCAGCCGTTCTTCTTCTCCATGCTCTCGGCCAGCGTCTTGCACGCCTCAAAGATCGCGTCGCGGGTCCAATCGGTCTGCGCCTCCAGCACGGGCAGCAGGGCGGTCAGGGCCTCCTTCGCGGACTCGGGGGTCGTTTTCTGCTTCTTGTTGCGGTACATCTCAGCGTCAATGGGCAGCACGGCGTCAAAGAAGTCGAGCTGCGGCGGGATGTCCTCCAGCACCTCGCAGCGGGGCTGCAGGTTAGCGCAGAGCAGGTCACGGTCAATGCTGCAGTGCACGGCGCTGTCGATGAACGGGTCGGCCAGACGGCGGAACTCCTCAGCGGGCAGGGCACGGATATAGGCAGCGTTGATGGCACGCAGCTTCAGCGGGTCAAAGATAGCCGGGGACTTGGAAATGCGGGACGGATCCCAGATCTTGATCATCTCGTCCAGAGAGAAAATCTCCTGCTCGCCCTCGGGTGCCCAGCCCAGCAGCAGCAGATAGTTCAGCACGGCGGCGGGCAGATAGCCCTTCGCCACAAGGTCCTGATAGCTGGCATCGCCGTTGCGCTTCGACAGCTTGTTCTGCGCGTCCTTCATGACGGGCGGGCAGTGGATGTAGACGGGCTTCTCCCAGCCGAACGCATCGTACAGCAGGTTGTACTTCGGCGTCGAGGACAGATACTCGCTGCCGCGGATGACATGGGTAATGCCCATCAGGTGGTCGTCCACGACGTTCGCAAAGTTGTAGGTCGGCATACCGTCGGTCTTGATCAAAATCTGGTCGTCCAGCTCTCTGACATCGACCTCGATATGACCGTAGACAACATCGTCAAAGCCCGCCACGCCGCTCTCGGGGATCTTCTGGCGGATGACATAAGGCTCGCCCGCGGCCAGCTTGGCGGCAACTTCCTCGGCGGACAGGTGGCGGCAGTGGCCGTCGTAGTGGGTCATTTCGCCCGCAGCGCGCTGGGCCTCGTGCATTTCGTTCAGGCGCTCCTCGGTGCAGAAGCAGTAGTAGGCCTTGCCCGCCTTGACAAGCTGCTCGGCGTACTGCTTGAACATGCCCATGCGCTGGCTCTGCACGTAGGGGCCGACGGGACCGCCCACGTCGGGGCCCTCGTCCCAGGTCAGGCCGGTAGCCTTGAGCGTGCCGTAGATGATGTCGGTAGCGCCCTCGACCAGACGGCCCTGGTCGGTGTCCTCAATGCGCAGGATGAAGGTACCGCCGTTATGGCGGGCCTGCAGATAGGTGTACAGTGCGGTGCGCAGGTTGCCGACGTGCATATAGCCCGTGGGCGACGGCGCAAAACGGGTGCGGACGGTAGACATAGTTATTACCCCTTTTTATAGATAAAAGATAATAGATAAAAGATAATAAATAAGGTGCGGGTGCGGCCCGCCGAAATCATTATAAAACGTGGGACTATGCGGTGTCAACGGGAAAAGCACACCGTAGGGGCCGGGCATGCCCGGCCCGCAGCAAAAAGGCAGGAGCGCACTTGCGGGAAAGTGCAGGGCCGGACATGTCCGGCCCCTACCGCGAGGATTTTACACCAAAAACTCCTCAAACCGATGCAAATCGTCAATTTTGACTGTGCCGCGGTAATACACGCCATCCTCGCGGTATTCCTCCGCGGCGACGCTGCCGCGGCTGCGGAGAATGTCCGCCAGCGCCAGCTTGTCATAGGGCAGCACGATCTCGATCGTGCGCACGCGGTGGTTCAGCACCTCGTCGAGCTTTGCCAGCAGCGCGGGCAGACCGTAGCCGGTTTTCGCGCTCGTCAGCAGGATATCCGGGTCAAAGGCCACGGTGTTGGCGGTGTCGCACTTGTTGTAGACGACCAGCTGGGGGATGTCCGCGCAGTCGAGGCTGCCCAGCACCTCATCGGTCACGGCCAGCTGTTCGGCGGCCTGTGCGTCGCCCGCGTCGGCCACCTTCACGATGACATCCGCGAACGCGGCCTCCTCCAGCGTGGATTTGAACGCCTCCACCAGATGGTGCGGCAGGCGGCTGACAAAGCCGACGGTATCCACCAGAATAATTTGCAGACCGCTGGGCAGCACCAGCTTGCGGGCCGTCGGGTCCAGCGTCGCAAACAGCATGTCGGCTTCAAAAATCTGCTCGCCGCACAGCGCGTTCAGCAGGCTCGACTTGCCGACGTTCGTGTAGCCGACCAGCGCGACCACAGGCACATTGTTCTTCCGGCGGGCCCGGCGGGTCTCGCCGCGGCGCTTTTCCAGCTCCTTTAAGCGGCCCTCAAGATGCTCAATGCGGTGGTGCAGATGGCGGCGGTCCAGCTCGAGCTTTGTCTCACCGGCGCCGCGGCGGGCACCCCCGCCGCCCCCGCCGCCGCCGCCCTGGCGGCTCAGGGCTTCGCCCAGCCCCTGCAGACGCGGCAGCTGATAGCGCAGCGTGGCAAGCTCGGTCTGCAGCTTGCCCTCGTTCGTCGTGGCGCGTGCGCGGAAAATCTCCAAAATCAGCATCGTGCGGTCCAGCACCTCGACTTGCAGTGCCGCCGACAGGTTGCGGATCTGGCTGCCGGTCAGCTCGCCGTCAAAGATGGCGGCTGCCGCGTTCACATTCTGGCAGACAAGCCGCGCCTCGGCGACCTTGCCCTCACCCAGCAGCGTTGCGGCCTCGGGCGTCGCACGCTTCTGCACGACCTCGGCCACGGCGTCCATGCCGTTGGCGTCGGCCAGCGCCCGCAGCTCGTCCAGGCTGCGCGCCATATCGTACCTGCCCTGATCCAGCGCCAGCAGCACCACGGGCAGCTTCTCGGCGTCGGTGGCTTTCTGGGCAGTGGTGCCAAAGTCTAATTCTGTTGTGTTATCGGTCATAATTCCTCTTTCAAAAGATGGTAGGCGCGGCAGGGGACCGGCGTGCCGTCAAACTTGCGGTCCGTCACGTCATGGTCGTAGACAAAGCCTGCCTTCTGCAAAACTGCGCTGCTGGCAATGTTCTCATTGGCGTGGACGGCGGCCAGCCAGTCTGCGCCCACGGTGTCAAACCAGTAGTCCCGCACGGTACAGAGTGCCTCGGTGGCGTAGCCTTTATTCCACCACTTGCGGCCCAGCGCATAGCCGACCTCCCAGGCGGGGCCAAGGCGTTCGGTGTTCAGGTGCCAGCCCATCTTCAACGCCGGGGCGGGGAAGAGGCTGATTGTGCCAAACAGCACCTCGGTGTGCTTGTCGGTGATGCCCCACTGGTAAAAGGCCGGGTCATCATAGTGCTTTTCCCACTCGTTCAGCGTCTCGGCGGTCTCGCCCCAGCTGCGGTGGGCGTTCCAGCGCAGGTATTGGGTCACCTGCCTGTCGCTGGCCCAGTTGTTGAACATCATTTCGCTGTCGTCGATGGAGAGCCGCCGCAGGACCAGCCGCTCCGTTTCCAGCTCTTGTGTGCCGCAATGCTTCATGTTGTCGCCTTACTTTCTATGGAAGATGCCGCGCAGGATGCCAAGGCCCATGCTCCAGAGTCTGGCGAGCTGTGCGCGGTAGAGGGTGCAGTAGATAAACAAAATCACGCCTACCAGCGCGAATTTTATAAAGAAGTGCTGCCACAGCAGCGTGCCGATGGCCGTGACCGCGAACGCCAGCAGAAAGCCGGAGATCGTCTTGGGGTAGCTGGCCACCGTGCGGTAGTACATCTGCCCCGTGATGCTGCGGTACAAAAACGCAAGACCGTTGCTGGCGGCCAGCGCCAGCGCCGCGCCGGTCAGCCCGAACGCGGGCACAAGCAGGGCGCAGAGCCCAAAGTTGGACAGCGCCCCCAGCCCGATGCCAATCGTGTCATGCCACGGTTTGCGGGCAATCGAGTTGCCGTAGACCGTGCCCTCGCACAGAATGTTGAACACAACGGCCAGCATCAGCAGCGGGAAAATGGCAAGGCAGCCGCGCTTGTCCGGAAAGATGACAAAGACGATGTCCTCGAACATGACCAGCACGCAGAAGAAACCGAAGATCAGCAAATTCAGCACGTCATGCACGCGGCAGATGCGCTCCTGCTCGTCGCGGTAATGGCTGTAGACGTAGGGCCCCCAGTAGGTGGAAAAGCCCGCCTGAATGGCCGTGACGAGCTGCGCCAGGCTGTAGCCGAAGGCAAACAGGCCCTGGGCGTTCTCGCCGCTGGCGTTGCCGACGAACGAAAGGCAGATGCCGCTGGACAGGCTGAACAAAATCTGCGCCGGGGCCAGCGCCACGCCGTAGGGCACGGTCTGGCGCGCGATGCCGCCCAGCTGTGCGCCGGGCAGCGGCGCAAACACGGCGGCGCGGTATTTATACCCAAACGCAATCGCCACAACACCAAAACTTAGAATCGCCGCAACCGCCAGAACAAAGACGTTGGATGTAAAAAAGCCCGGCAGCAGGTAAAACAGGTTGTAGCAGCCCTGCATCCAGAGCGTCTCCGCCGTGTAGGCGCGCAGGTCGTTTTCCAAGCGCAGCAGCACGTTTAAGTAGCGCACCAGCATATACAGCGCCGCGTTGAGGAACAGCAGCGGCACAATGCCCGGCCCGGCGCTGCCCAGACCGAACGCCGCTGCCAGCGGCTGCGCAAAGAACACGCTGCCCGCTGCGCCCAGCAGCATCATAAACGCCGCCGAAATCCGCGTGCAGGCCGCGAACAGCTGCCGCGGCTCGGCCCCGGCGGGCGGCTCATGGTAAAAGCGCAGCAGCGCCTGATCCAGCCCCAGAATGCCGATGTTCATGATCGTGGCCGTGTAGGTCATGAAGGTGACCGGTGCGCCCAGCACCTCAGCGGGCAGCAGCCCCTTGACGATGAGCGCCAGCCCCGTGATGGCAAAGCCCAGATAGGTCGCCACCGAATATTTCATCACATTTCCGGCGAAGGATTCACCGGAGGATCTCTTTTGATCTGACATAGTTGCTTGTCCTGTCGTAACGTTGTAGGGGCCGTTATTTCACAAACGGCTTGATCCTTGCTTCCATCGCAGCGACCTGCTCCGGCGTCACATGCGCCTTGTCCACGTAGCCGTAGATGCGTTGGGCAAAATTGGCCAGCGGCGGGCAGAAGGCAAAGAGCTTCTTCGGCTCCCAGCCGCGGCGGTAGAGGAAGTGTACCCCCGCCAGCGCGCAGAATTTCAGCTTGTTGAAATGCGGCGTAAAGCCGTCGCCCATCGGCTCGTCCCGCGGGGGGTTCTTGTACACGTCCTCCAGCAGGTCGGCCATCCGCTTGTAGGCGGGCGTCTCGCCGGGGTCAAAATAGCCCTCGATGACGTCCTTCGCAATCGGGAACGGCGGCTCCGGCTCGGCCATGGCGGCGGCGAACTCGTCGTAGCGCGTCACGTAATGGGCGTCCTTGTAAATGACCGGGTCGTACTCGTGTTCAATGGGGACGGGGCGCAGGATGTGGCAGCTCTTGCCGGCCATGTAGACCTCGGCGATGGCGGTGCTCATCCAGATCGAGATCGAGTCCGCCGCGACGATCCACTGCTTGACCGAGTCCGCAAAGATCACGTGGAAGTTGGGGCGCTTCTTCGCCAGCTCCTCCAGCGCGGGGCTGTTCCACTCGCTGGGATGGCGGCGGTAGACAAGCTCCACCTCCGGGTGTGCGCCCAGATATTCATCGAACCAACGCAGCGTTTCCTGCATCGAAACGCGGTTGGTTTTGGCAAAGCCCGTAAAATCGGTGCCCGCCATTTTGGAAAGCTCGGCGACCTCGTCGTCGTTCATGCTGGCATAGCCGAAGCTGGAAATGTACAGGTGCAGCTGCTTGGCCGGGTCAAGGCCGAACTCCCTGCAGAGCGTTTCCTTGTCCTTAAAGTAGCCGTCAAACTCCGGGCGCAGAAAGTCCATCATGACCGCGCCGGTCACGGGCGTGTTTTTGGCGTCCATGCCGTGGGCCTGCAGGCGGGCGGCGGTGCGCTTGCCCCAGCAGGTCTGCACGCAGCGCTTGGCGTTGCCGTTCATGTTGAACCAGTCGCCCTCCTCCTGCGTGTCGGAGAGCATCTGCTCCCAGTGCAGGTTGACGATTTTGTTACAGCGGCCAATATTGTTGTACACATGGCTGTTGATGGCCTCGTTGTCATACATGCAGCTGGCGACGAGCACCTCGGGCTTGTCTTTGCCGAACAGCCGCAGATGCTTGGGGTCCAGCAGTTGGCGGATCTCCGCCGTGTAGCCGCGCCGCTCGAGCTCGAGCTTCAGCAAAAGGTCGCTCTCATACTCGCGGACGGTGTGCTCATACAAAATCAGAAAGTCTAAAGCCATGTGTACCTCCTAAAAAGCCTTCCCCCGAAGGGGAAGCCTTTATGCTGCTATATCCCCAACCAGTTCTTCCGTCCACATCGGCAGACCGTATTTTTCATCGAGATGGAATCCGTCAAAAAACTGCTTGTCATCGTCGGTAATAACGCTGCCGCCCCACTCGTAATCCAGCAGGGTAAAGCCGCATTCGTCAGCCCAGGCGGCCAGCGTCGGCAGCACCGTGCCCTGCATGGTCTCGGTGATGCCGAACACATCGCAGACCTCGGTCCGCACATTGTCGGCCATCGGCGGCAAAACTACGATGAGCCGCACGCCCTCGCTTTGGCAGCGCCGGGCCAGCGTGTGCAGGCGGTTGAACTGCTCGTCATTCAGCGCCCAGCTTTTGCAGCGCGGCGTGATGGTCGCGGTGTAGTCGTATAATTTGCGGTGCAGCGGCAAAACTGTGCCGTCATCGGCCAGATAATCCGCCTCGACCCAGTCGCCGGATTCAATCGTATCGGGCGTGCCGCGCAGTGTGTCCATGGCAACGGTCAGCGCGTTGACGTTGTACTCGAGGTTGAAGCAGTAGGCCAGCGGATTGTTCAGCGTTTCCTCCAGCGTGGCGAAGCGGTCCGTGTTGTAGCCCGCGTTCAGCGTGTAGAACGAGACCTCGACCAGCAGTGTGTCTGTGTCGTGGCCGGAATCCAGCAGATAGTCGGCCAGGTCAAGCGTCTCTTTTAACGATGCACCGCCGAACGCGAGGTTCTGCCACGACTGCCCGGACAGGCTGTCCACAAGGCCCATGTCAAAGTGGGCCAGACGGCTGTCACCCAAAATCAAATTTGTGCCGGGATCCTGCTGGTACGCCCGCACCCGCGCAACCGGCTGGCTGGACGTCGCGGAGGCCTTCAGCCCGAAATAGTTGTTCGGCTCAAACGCAATGAAAAAGGCGAGCCAGAGCAGCACGGGAATTGCCAGCAGCGCCAGCTTTTTGAGAATGTTTTTCACGGACCGGAAACCTCCTTCCCTAATTTTTGTAGAACGTAGGGGCCGGACATGCCCGGCCCGCCACCTGACGGTAAATGACATCTGATGGGAAAGCTGCGGGCGAGGCATGCCTCGCCCCTACAGCGCAGCTGTCAGAACCCCGCGTACATACCAAATCCGCTGCTCCCAAACCCGCCGCTCTGCATGATATAGCCTGCCAGCAGGGCGATGACAAGGGCATAATACACGGCCCAGCGATGTTTTTCATTGGCCAGGCAGATTTCGGACGGCTTGTTTTTAAACGCAAACGCCCGGCGGGTGTCAAGGTAAAACGCCAGCGCCAGCACCAACGCCACAAACCCGTAGTACGCCGCGACCATGATGGCGTTGGCATAAAATCCGCCGGACGCGGCGGCGTACAGCTCCGACGCAAACCGCGCGGGGCCCCAATCCATAAAGCAGCAGCCCAGATACGCGAACGCATCCCCGACGGTCAGCGGTGCGGCGGCGGGGGACGACCCCACACGGAAGAACACCATGCTTACGCACCACAGCACAAACACACCGGCGCGCTTGGCCCACAGCACGCGGGCCGGGGCTTTCTTTTTCGGCTTGCCCAAACGGCGGTGCAGCAGCTCCTCGCCCAGGCGGTAGCTGGCCTGCAAAAGGCCCCACACCACAAAGGGCAGCGTGTTGCCGTGCCAGAAGCCGGAGACAAAAAACACCGTGAATACGCAAAATTCCGCGGGCAGACGGCTGATTTTGCCGCCCGTCAGCCCGGAGACATCCGCCCACGCCAGCGGCATGAACAGATAATCCTGCAGCCACGACGAGAAGCTGATGTGCCACCGGCTCCAGAAGCCCGAAAAATTCGTGGCAAAGAACGGCGTCTTGAAGTTCTCGGGCAGCTCCAGCCCCAGCAGCAGACCCACGGCCCGTGCGACCTCGGAGTAGCCGGAGAAGTTAAAATACAGCTGGAACGTGTAAAACACCGCGGCCAGCACCAGCATAGGCCCGCCGTAGCTGCGGTAGTTCGGGAACACTTCATCCACCAGCAGCCCCAGCACGTCGCTGACGGCCACTAACTTAAACAGGCCCAGTGCCATCAGCCGCAGGGCGCGCACCGTGCGGGCGGCGTCAAAGCGGTGTTCCTTTTTAAACTGGGGCAGCAGCGCCCCGGCGCGGCAGATGGGCCCCTGCGTGACAATGGCAAAAAAGTTCAAAAACAGCGCACAGTCAATGAAATTCTTCTCGACCTCGCAGTCGCCGCGCGCGGCATCAATTAAGTAGGAGATCGCCGCAAAGCTGTAAAAGCTGATGCCCAGCGGCATGGCGACGGCCTGCCAGCCGCCGTCCGACGCGAAGACGCCGTTATACTTAAAGAACGCCAGGATCGCCAGCAGCCCTACAACGCCAATGCGCAGGAACGCCGTTTTGCGGGCGCCTTCCCGCGCGGTCATGCCGCGTCCGCACAGGTAGGTGAACACGGCAATGGCAATCGTGACCGGCAGCATCGACGGCATCGCCAGCGCGTAAAATACCCAGCTGGCCGCCAGCAGAAACGCGCTCTGCCAGCGCTGCGGCAGATGCAGGTAGATGGCGGCCACGACCAGCAGAAAGCCGAAAAATCCAAAACTTTGCAGGCTCATGGCCGCACCTCCCCTTTATAATCATCAGTAATTTCTTATTATACACGATTCCGCGTCCCAGCGCAAGGGATTGGGGCATAAAGAAAGCGGCAGGCCGAAGCCTGCCGCTTTAAGGGTCATGATTTTAAAGCTTTTCGCCAAGCCTTTTCTCGAAAAGGCTTGTTACTCCACAATAATGCTCTTGCCGGTCATTTCCTCGGGGACGGGCAGACCGATATAGGGCAGCATCGTCGGGGCGATGTCCGCCAGGCAGCCGCCCTCGCGCAGCTTCACGTCGCCCGCGCCGATGACCGCGAAGGGCACGACGTTGGTGGTGTGGGCCGTGAACGGGGAACCGTCGGGGTTCTTCATCTTCTCGGCGTTGCCGTGGTCGGCAGTCAGGAAAACGACGCCGCCCGCGTTCAGCACCGCGTCGGTGACCTCGCCCACGCACTTGTCAACAGCCTCGACGGCCTTGACCGCTGCGTCAAACACGCCGGTGTGGCCGACCATGTCGCAGTTGGCGAAGTTCAGGATGATGACGTCGTACTTGCCGCTCTCAATGCGGGCCTTGCACTCGTCGGCAACCTCGTAGGCGCTCATTTCGGGCTTGAGGTCGTAGGTGGCAACCTTCGGGCTGGGGATGACCTTGCGGTCCTCGCCCTCGCAGGGCTGCTCAACACCGCCGTTGAAGAAGAAGGTCACATGGGCGTACTTCTCGGTCTCGGCAATGC
>OJSQ01002895.1_pt1 | contig 13505 bp, 10 predicted proteins | sample 1599551 | NCBI WGS metagenome assembly OJSQ01 (sample SAMN04168659, study PRJEB22393) | human gut metagenome | biome: human gut microbiome; feature: stool | host: Homo sapiens | collected 2014-05-12
CAGGGTCTTGCCTTCACCGGTCTTCATCTCGGCGATCCGGCCCTGATGCAGCACGATGCCGCCCACCAGCTGCACCCGGTAGGGACGCATGCCCAATACACGGTCCGCGGCCTCCCGCACGGTGGCAAAAGCCTCCGGCAGAATGTCATCCAGGGTCTCGCCGTTGGCAAGACGCTCCTTGAACTCCGGGGTCTTGGCTTGAAGCTCTGCATCGGTGAGGGCCTTGTATTCGTCGCCCAGCGCCTCGATCTTATCCACAATGGGGTAGATGGATTTCAGCTCCCGGGAGCTATAATCGCCAAAGATAGATTTCAGAAATCCCATAGGTTATAAAACATCCTTTCGCACTCCCGTCCGTTTCCGGGCGGAAGGAAAATATACCATGTATAAGTGGGTGCGCACATAAGCACCCACAATAAAACAAGCATACTATATCATATTCGCTCCGGGATTGCAAAGAAAAATGGGAAAGATACGAAAAAAGTTTACAAAATATCTGCGCGGCTGAGAGGATAATCGTTTAACAGCTTTTTGCAGCCGTCAGAATCGGGGAACGGAAAGCCGGAAGCAAGGCTATTTAATGTCAAATTCCGCCGCCAGCGCAAAATCCACGACCCGCTTGTCCTGTTCCGTCTCGTTTTCATGAAACTCGAAAAACCACTTGACCGCCCGGTAGTGGCCGGTATCCAGAGAGCCGTAGCGGCCAGCCCACTGGAAGGCCATCTCCCTCGGCATGTCTTTTTCAAAAATTACAAAACAGATTTTATAGTTCCCTATTATAACAGACGTGGGAGAATAAAAAAAGTTCCGGCATATTCCGGCAAACCCGGCAAAATGACCGGAGAAGTTCACGAAACCTTTCTTGTGCTTTCCGGGGCCTTGTGTTAAGATGATCTTAACAGGAGAACAACGCGGAAAACCCGGACGAAAAAAGAAGGAGGCCCATTATGAAGCTGAACTTTTACGGCGCTGACCAGTGCGTGACCGGCAGCTGTCACTGTCTGGAGGTCAACGGCAAAAACATCCTGATCGACTGCGGCTTGCAGCAGGGACGGGACGAGGTAAACAACGAAGCCCTGCCCTTCCATCCCGGCAGCATCGACTTCGTGCTCATCACCCACGCCCATATCGACCATACCGGCCGGGTCCCCATGCTGGTGAAGCAGGGCTTTCAGGGCCGCATCCTCACCACCCGTGTGACGGCTAACCTCATGGACATCATGCTGCTGGATTCCGCCCACATTCAGGAGTCCGACGCTGAGTGGAAGAACCGCAAGGCGGCCCGTTCCGGCGCCCCCAAGGTGGAGCCGCTGTATACCATTGAGGACGCGGAAAATGTGAAGCAGTACGTCACCACCTGCGAATACGGCGAGGATGTGGAACTGTGCGAGGGCGTCAGCGTCCGATTTGCCGACGCGGGACATCTGCTGGGCAGCGCCTGCATCACCGTTACCGCCACGGAAAACGGCGTCACCAAAAAGCTGATCTTCTCCGGCGATCTGGGCAACGTGGATCAGCCCATCATCCGGAATCCCAGCCACTTTGCCGGGGCGGACTATGTGGTGATGGAGTCCACCTACGGCAACCGCAACCACACTGAGGTGTGGAGCTACACCGAGAACCTGGCGAAGATCATCGACGATACCATGGCCCGGGGCGGCAATGTGGTAATTCCCGCCTTTGCCGTGGGCCGCACACAGGAGCTCCTCTACTTCATCCGGGAGATCAAGGATAAGCAGTTGGTGAAGTCCAACCCGGATTTCCCGGTTTACATCGACTCGCCTCTGGCCCGCCGTGCCACCACCATCTTCACCGGGGATCTGGACGGCTATCTGGATGCCGACGCTCTGGCGCTGGTGCAGGACGGCACCCACATGTTCAACTTCTCCAACCTCCGCATGACGGAGACGGTGGAGGAATCCAAGGGGCTGAACGAGGACGGTATCCCCAAGGTCATCATCTCCGCCTCCGGTATGTGCGACGCGGGCCGTATCCGTCACCACCTGAAGCACAACCTCTGGAAGCCGGAGTGCACCATCGTGTTCGTGGGCTATCAGGGGGAGGGCACCTTGGGCCGCTCCCTGCTGGAGGGCGTCAGAAGTGTGAAGCTCTTCGGCGAGGAGATCGCCGTTCACGCCAAGATCGTGAACTTTCAGGGCCTTTCCTCCCATGCCGACCGGGATCACCTGCTGGCGTGGATCGCTGACATCAAGGCCCCCAAGCCCCAGCACGTGTTCATCGTCCACGGCGACCGGGAGGTGGCTCCCTACTTTGCCGAGAGCGTGGAAAAGCTGGGCTTTACTGCCCACGCACCGCAGTACACCGAGGTCTACGACCTGCTCGAGGATAAGATCGTGGCTCCCGGCTACCTGCCGGAACGGAAGGCCAAGGCCGTGGGCGGTCAGCGGGTCAGCTCTGCCTACGAGCGTCTGGTGGCGCTGGGTCAGCGGATGGTGGACGTCATCCGCCGCTCCAAGGGCCGGGACAACAAGACCCTTGGCCGCTGGGCGGATCAACTCCGTCAGCTTCTGGACAAGTGGGAGGAATCCTGATAGAATATACCTACCCGCAGGACGTACCGTGTGGCAGCGGGGGCGATGCTCCCCGCTGCCGCACATTTTCAGGACTTGTACGCCCGAAGGCAGAGGGATCTGAGCGAAGCGGGAAACCCAAACAGGGACCCACATACACGATTTTCCCTGCCGCCGCGGAATTGCGAATCATCTGAATCTAAATGAGGATAAAAGGGATAAAAGCCATGGAAGCATTGGAAAAAGGCAGCGTCTATACCGCCGTCATTGACGGCTATTCCAGCGAGGGACTGGGAATCGCCCGGGTAAATGGGGCTGTGGTGTTCGTGCCCCACGCCGTCCGGGGGGAGGAGATCGACCTCCGGATCACCAAGGTGATGAAAACCTCCTGCGCCGGCGAGATCGTAAAGATCCATAATCCGTCTCCCGAACGCATGGAGCCGGAGTGCCCCTATGCCGGGAAATGCGGCGGCTGCGCCTACCGTCACCTCACCTATCCGGAGGAACTGTGGGCCAAGCGCCAGCGGGTGCAGGATGCACTGACCCGCATCGGCGGGCTGGAACTGACCGTGGAGGAGATCCTGGGGGCGAAAAACCCGGAGCATTACCGCAACAAGAGCCAGTACCCCGTGGGGGCTGACGGCTCCATCGGCTTTTTTCAGGCTCGGACCCACAAGGTTGTGCCCATCCGCCGCTGTCTGATCCAGACGGAGGCCGCCGACCGCACCGCCCAAGCGGTGGGGGAGTGGATGCGCCGCTACAAGATCTCCGCCTACGATGAGACCACCGGAAAGGGCCTCGTGCGCCATGTCTGCGTCCGGGTGAACCGGAAAGGCGAAAGCCTTTGCTGCGTGGTGGTCAACGGCAATAAGGTGCCGCGGGAGCCGGAGCTGGCGGCCTATGTCACCGCCGCTGTACCCCATACCGTAGGCGTCCTGCTGAACAGCAACACCCGCCGGGGCAATGTGGTCTTAGGAGACAAATATCGGACGCTGTTCGGCCGGAATTATCTGATGGACACCCTCTGCGGCCTGGAATTCAAGCTGTCCATGCCTTCCTTCTATCAGGTGAACCGAGATCAGGCGGAGGTGCTGTACGGCAAGGCGCTGGAATTCGCGGGCCTTACCGGGAATGAAACTGTATTGGACCTCTATTGCGGTATCGGTACCATTACCCTGTGTCTCGCGAAGGCGGCCAAACGGGTCATTGGCGCGGAGATCGTGCCCCCCGCCATCCGGGACGCCAAGGAGAACGCCCTCCGCAATCACGTCGAAAACGCGGAGTTTTTCTGCGGAGACGCGGCGGACATCGCTGCCAAGCTGGAGAGCGACGGCCTGCGGCCGGATGTGGTGACGGTGGACCCGCCCCGGAAGGGATTGGCCCCGGAGGTCATCGCTTCCGTGGCAGCCATGGGGCCGGAGAAGGTGGTCTATGTCTCCTGCGACCCGGCGACGCTGGGCCGGGACGTGAAGATCTTCCGGGAGTTCGGCTACGAAGCCAAGCGGGCCGCCGCCGTGGATATGTTCCCCGGCACCGCCCATGTGGAGACGGTAGTCCTCTTGTCACGGGAAACAAATCCACTGACGGTTGAGGTCAGAATGGAAGTGGAAACCGGAGAGGTTAAGGAGCATCCGACCTATAAACGCATTCAGGAGTATGTGCAGGAAAAGTATGGCTTCAAAGTTCATACGGCATATATTGCCGAGGTCAAGCGCATGGTTGGACTGGATATGCACAAAGCCCCGAATGCTGTTGAACAGAAAAAGCATGAGTATCATCCCTGCCCGCCCGAAAAGGTCGAGGCAATCAAGGATGCGCTGCGGCATTTTGGCTTAATTTCAGAGTAAATCGACTGTGAGGGCAGTAAAAACGCCGTGCTAAAATCGAGTGTAGTGAAAACAGTAAAGTTCTTTCTCCCTGCACGAAAAAAGCACATCGGAAAGTAAAGCACGATGGAGTGTACACGGTACACTTCTGCGCGTGAGATTTTGCGAAACAGTACATTCCTACGCCATGCAGCAAAATGCGAAAGAGCTATCTGCAAGCAGAGCATTGCTTCACCCGCTGAAAATCGCTGTAATCAGGAACAGCCCAGCATCACGTCAAACGGCGTGGTGCTGGGCTTCTTTTATGTTGCGTTTCGGGGCTTTTTTGAGGATAAAATCGCCTATGTGCCGTTCGTTTTTCTATGCCGTATTGACATACTGCGCTCTACCCATCACGGTAACTGCGCGCTCTTGGAGTAAAAATGAACACTTTTCTCTGTATAGGGAGAAAGCCAGAGAGGAAAAAGAGGGTAAGCACAGGCTTTGGGAACGGTGTGTAAACCGCTTGCGGTTTTCCGCGGTTTCCATAGCAGCAGCGAGGGAGAAAAGGGAGGGGGGGGTTTTCGCTCAGGCGGCTTGCCGCCGCTCTTTTGCTCTCCCTTTTCTCCCTGAATATCAGGGATTATTCTGCATCATTGTTCGGCGTAACAGGGCGAAAGTCCTCCTGTACCCCTTCATTAAGGTCAAAGCACATGGTTTTTGCATCGGCAACCCAGAACCCGCGCACCCTGTAACGCTTGCCGGGAATCCAGTCCTCGCCGGTGACAGCGCGAAGCGGGTCAAGCAGATTCTTGTTGGAAATCGTAACAACACCTTTCTGTTCGCCTCTTGGCTTGGAGAACTTGAAGCCCTTCGGCTCGTTGCTCTTGCAGGAACGGATCGCAAATACTCTTGCTTTCGCATCCAGCAGACACAAAACAAAGGCGGGATAACCCAAGTCCTCAAGCACTTTCTTGGTGAAAGTCACGCCATTCTGATTCAGGAACATGTCCGGGTAGGCGTTGATGTTGGAGTCGATGGTTTCAAAGTTCAAAGCGGAAAAATCGAAGTTCATAGTAAAAATCCTTTCATTTCATAGTGTTTTGCGCCTCATCCACGATTTTCATAAACTCCTGACGTTCCATAAAAGACCAGCGGGAATCCATGATCAGATAGCCCTTGAAAAGACCATCCTTTACACGGTATGCGACGAAGTGATTGCTCAAACGGCGCAATGTAGCTCGTTTTGCTGTGCTGTGCCGCTCTGACAGCAGCTTTTGTACCTTGATCCAATCCTCTTTTTTGATAATCGCTGTGTGGTGATTTTCCTTGAAATACATATTCAAATCTGTATTTTTGACGGATTTATGGGTGCGAAAATCCTTGGTATAGGTTTTCTGCATCAAAGCATCACCGCAGTATTTCTCATTTCGGAGGATGCTGCGGACAGTACCGGCAGACCAGAGATCGTTCCCCATTGGAGACTTGATACCCTGTTCTGTCAGTGCGGCGGCGATTTCTGCCGGGGTTGCGCCCTCCAAGCAGCTTTCATAGATGTACTCAACAATTCTTGCCTCGGTCGGCTCAATGACAAGCTGCCCGAAATGATCACGATAGAAGCCAAGCGTATTCTGAACGGAGAATTTGTAGATACCCTCTGCCATCCGCCAGCGGATACCAGCCTTAATTGCCTCGCTCTTTTGCTGGGACTCCATTTCAGCCAGAGCTGCCAGCAATGAGATCAGCAGATTATTCCGCCCATCGCCGGTATAGGTGATTCCCTCTGTCTCAAACTCAACGGAAACGGGCGGGTTCAGCGCAGAAAGCGTTTGCAGATTGTCCAGAATATCCACGATATTTCTACCAAAACGGCTGATGCTTTTGGTGAGAATCAGGTCAATCTTCCCGTCAACTGCGTCGGCAATCATTTCCTGAAAGCCAAGACGTTTTTCAACGGTAGTTGCGCTGATGCCCTCGTCTTGATAAATCTCAACCAGCTCCCATTGCGGATTTGCCTCAATCCTCTTGGTAAAATGGTGAATCTGCATATCGAAGCTGCCGACCTGCTGTTCCTCCTGTGTGCTGACGCGGCAGTACGCCGCAACACGGAGTTTGGACGGCTCCTCTGCAAGTTCCCGCCGTTTCTGCGGTGGAATAATAACACCATTTCCACGCTGGTTATAAGAAATCTCGTCCTGCATCTGGCGGCGTTTCTGTTCCCGGCGTTCAGCTCGGCTGCTGGTTTGCCGCTCTGCCTCTATCGCTTTGGGGTCAAGCGGTTTCGCCATATTCTGCCTCCTGCATCAGAATCCGTCTGCGTTTTCTGCTTTGCATCGGCGCACCATCTCCTATGAACGGTTTTCAATTTCATTACTACCACGCTCCTTTTCGGAAAATTATGACAATCCGCATACGCGAGGTAAACGGAATAGTCACCCAAAGAAAAAGGCAGCAGAATTGCTCCTACTGCCTGAAACTGTATAAACTTGTGCATTTACATCGATCAAACATGGGGGTAGAAATTATAGACCCCTGCGAATGAGAGACGTTTTACAGCGCCTTAACCGTGTCGATAAACTGGCTCATACTCATTGCACCTGGCAAGAGGTTTTCGTCATTCTCAAACACCATGTAATAGCGATAGTCCTTGCCCGCTGCTGTGCGCCACGCTTGACCCAGCGCGATTTTCTCCCGGCTATCGTCGTTTTTCAGGTGTTCGCCCTTGGTTTCCGCACAGATGAGCTTGCCGCTTTGGGTCATAATCAGAATATCGGGGTAGTGCTTGATAAAGCCGTTGATTGCAAACCCTTGACGCGCAATATTCCTGTGCCGCCAGCGGACATTCGGCAGGGCGGTCAACTCTACAATCAGCTTCTGTTCCAGCTTGTTCATGTCGCCGTCCTCCGCCGTGTACAGCGAACGGGCGTATATGGCGGTATTGCTGGCGGGATGAATAGATGTGGGCAGACGGAACGAGGGCATACAGACGATACGTTCCGTTTCCAGCCATTTATCAAAAGTTTCCCGATAGTGGGCTTCCAGCAGCGTTTCGATCTTGTCACGGATCTTCGCCGCATAGCCCAGCGGGGCTTTCTCCATCGCGGCGAGCTGTGCCTTGTCCATATCGTCCACGATACGGTTTATGTAGGCTTTCAATTCGGCAGCGTCTACCATGTTCAGCTTATTAAGCTGACTGAACATCATATGATAAAGTTTTGAAGCGCGGCGAAAAAGGAGGCTCCTATGGCAACGATTTTACTGGCAGAGGACAACGAGGCCGTCCGCCTGCTGACCCAGGCCAAGCTCCGCCATCAATTTACAGTGGTGACGGCGGCGAACGGCCGGGAGACTCTGGATATCCTGAACCGGCAGCATGTGGATCTGATCGTGGCGGATGTGATGATGCCGGTGATGGACGGCTACCAGCTGGTGCGGACGCTGCGGGCGGAGGGCAACGAGATCCCCGTGCTGTTCCTCACCGCTCTGCAATCCATGGACAGCAAGCGGGAGGGCTTTTCTTCCGGCATTGACGATTATCTCACCAAGCCTGTGGATTACGAGGAGCTGATCTGGCGCATCCAGGCCCTGCTGCGGCGGGCCCACATCGCCAGCGAACAGCAGATCCTTGTGGGAAACACCCGACTGGATTCCGCATCCTACACCGTGACCTGCCGCGGGCAGACCCTGGAGCTGCCAAAGAAGGAATTTGACCTACTTTATAAGCTGCTGTCCTATCCGGGGCAAATCTTTACTCGCAGTAGCTGCTGGACGATGTGTGGGGGTATGTATCAGAGAGCGGGGAGGACACGGTCAAGACCCATATCAGCCGTCTGCGGAACCGGCTGAAGGACGTGGACGACTTTCAGATCATCACCATCAAGGGACTGGGATATAAGGCGGAGCTTGTGAAGGAGAAAGAGCAGTGAAAAGGAAACATTCCAAATACCGGAAAATATGGCTGCTGTGGGTGGCGTTGGAAGGGCTGGTAGCTACCTTCGCCATTATGAATTCATTTCTGCTGCTGCGTTATCTCTATTTTTCCAACGGCACCGCCATACCGGAAGCGTCTGTCAGTACTGCCGGATCTGTGCTCTCCGCCGTGTACCTGCCGCTTTTGATCACGCTGATCCTGACGACCGGGTTTCTGGAGCATAAGCTCAGCGCCAATGTGACAAACTTGATGGACGGACTTCGCGCCGTGGCGGGAGGAGACTATTCCGTCCGGCTGAAAACAGATAAGCATCAGCTGTTGGACGATCTGTGTGAGGATTTCAACCGCATGACGGAGGAATTGCAAAGCGTCCGCACCTTGCGGGAGGACTTTGTCAACAGCTATTCCCATGAATTCAAGACGCCGATCACCGCCATCAAGGGCTTTGCGGAGCTACTTTCCGAGCCGGATCTTACCGTGGAGGAGCGGCAGCAGTATCTGCGGATCATTCAGGACGAGTCCGCCCGTCTGGCGGAATTGACCAACCGGACGCTGCTGCTGACAAAATTGCAGTCCCAGCGGTTTTTGCCGGATCAAACCACGTTTTCTCTGGATGAGCAGATCCGTCGGTGCGCCATCCTCTGTGCCCACAGCTGGGAGGAAAAGCGCCTGACCTTTTCCGCAGAGCTGGAAAGCGTGGATTGTACCAGCAATGAGGAACTTTTGCGGCAGGTATGGATCAATCTCTTGAATAATGCGATCCGCTACACCCCGCCGGGCGGCGAGATCGGTGTGGAGCTGCGGCAGGTCGGCGGGGAGGCCGTTGTCCGGGTCTGGGATACCGGATCAGGCATGACGCCGGAGGTCCAGTCCCACATTTTTGAAAAATACTATCAGGGCGCGGCGGAGGATAAAAAGCACGGCCTGGGCCTGGGGCTTTCTATCGTCCATCGGATCATAGAATTGACGGAAGGACGCATTGAGGTGGATAGCCAGCCGCAGCAGGGGAGCAGCTTTACCGTTTATCTGCCGCTGAACCAAAAGGGAGCGTGACGCGGTGGGCCTGCCATGCAGAACGCTTATTTTTCTTTCCGTATTGACTGAAAACAGCGCAGCCCAGCAAAACTCCAAGGGAGGACGATCATGATCGAAAACCAAAACTCATATCCCATGAACCTGCTTGTCACGCTGGATCGGAATTACGTTCCTCAGCTGAATGTCATGTTGTTTTCCGCGCTCCAAAGTGACCCCGCCGCATTTTTTGACGTATATATCCTGCATGACGAGGGGCTGTCAGCCTCCGATTTAACGGCGACCCGGGCGCTGCTGGGGCAGCGGGGGGCGCTGCATCTGATCCGTGTGGACGAAAGCGGGCTGACGGACGCGCCAACGTCGGACCGGTATCCGAAGGCGATCTACTACCGGATCTTTGCCGCGAAATATCTGCCGCATACGCTGGACCGGGTATTATATCTCGACCCGGATCTCGTTGTGCGGAAAAGTCTGCGGGCGTTATATGAACTGCCTATGGACGCAGCCTTCTTTGCCGCGGCCTCCCACATCAGGGCCTTTCTGCACCGTTTCAACGAACTGCGCCTCGGCATGGGAGAGGATGATCCCTATATCAACTCCGGCGTCATGCTGATGAATCTGGAAGCCTTGCGGGCAAAGCAGGACACACAGGCGGTATTTGACTATATGGAACGCCACAAAGGACGGCTCATGCTGCCGGATCAGGACATCATCAGCGCCTTGTACGGACAAAGCATCATCCCGCTGGACCCGATCCAATATAACATGACGGAAAAGCTATTCACCCTTCACCGGTTCAACGGGGATGGCATGACGCTGGACGATGTGCGGCAGCGCTCGGCTGTCATCCACTACTGCGGGCGGAATAAGCCGTGGAAGCCCGGATACGTCGGTGAATTGGACGTGTTCTACAACGAAACCGTTTCTCAAATGGAGAAGGACTTGCCATAAAAGTATCAGCAGCCTTACCGGTGTTCCGGCAAGGCTGCTGTTGGATATATTTGATTGGAGCATCGTCACGCAGATAAACTTGGGATCAAAGAAAAATAAGTCGAGGGAAATTCCCTCGACTTATTTTCCGTGCCCTGTACCGTCCGGCTTGCCCCATAGATTACATTGTGTACCTATGAACATAAAGCGTTGTGGTTTTAAGGTTTTTGGCGGAGAAATTTTCCCGCGCGTTCAACACAAATTCAACACAAAAGCGACTTTGTGCAATTTGCCATATATAAGAAAAAACCTCGAAACCATTATGGTTTCAAGGTTTTCCTTGGTGGAGAATAGCGGGATCGAACCGCTGACCTCTTGACTGCCAGAATTTAACTTTTCCCGGTGTGTGCATAATGTACAGCTTTTTTAAAAAATATAGAAGAAAAAATCGGACCAAAACAGAGAAAATATTTCTATATTTTCTGAGTAGTATTTTCTGTTTCAACATGACCGATTGTATACCGTGCTTTCTGATTTATAAGGAGTTTAAATCAAGACCGCTTTTTGAGAGAGACCTTCTGTAAAATCATAGTAATTCCAGACTTTTCGGGTATTCCGTATTGTCGAAACCTGTGATTTCGTCATGCAGAATGCACGAACCAAAACTGTGATTTCGGATACTACTGTGTAGGGACAAAAGCTGTGATTTCGTTGCCGTGAGTGCTCGACGAAACCTGTGATTCTGTCATGTAGAATGCGGACTTTTTCTGGATAAAACCTGTGATTCTGTCATATAGAATGCAAGCTTTTTGAGGGATGAAACCTGTGATTCCGTTATTCGACTGTCACGGAAAATGTAAGGAAAAAGTGGGGTGGGACCTGTGATTTCGCAACTTTTGTGCGCACAGCTTTCTGTCTAATCATACCTGTTCTTTAAAATCTAATTTTTGCCCTCACCGATCCTGCAAGCAGGAAGAACGTTGGAACAACTGAACCGACGAAGAAGGAGGGTGAGGAGAGAAACTGAACAGACGAGTCGGTTATGGCAGACGCCATCTACGGCGGCGCAACCATAGAAGCCACCCAAAATGATATGGTGAGACAGCTGCAAAGCACCATGAAAGGGTATCAGCGGCAGTTGTTTCATGACGGCGTGTATGCCGTGGTGACACTCATGGCAAACGATGATTCGCAGCGAGAGAATCCCGGTCAGGAAGATGGCGAGGAAGGAACTCTTGAAAAGACGGAACAGCCGAGAAAATGCTACATTTTCTGCCCGGAAAGAGACCGTGTGCGGTTATTTGAGGAGTTGGATCACAAAACGGCGGCGCCACTCATTCCCGCGTTTCAGGACTATGTACTTGCTTTGCTCCAAAAGCGAGGCAATCTCCGGCAGTTGGAGGTCATCTCGCAAAAGGAGCGGATCGACGCATGGACGCTGGATCTGGAACCGGATGATAAGAATGTCATGATGCCGGGGTCAAAACAAGCCTTTTATGTATGACCAATAGCAAAGAGCTGGAAAAATAGCGCTGAAATGAGCACCCAGAGGAAATGGCCTTTTGAGGCTGTCTCTCTGGGTGCTTATTTTTCATAGAGTAGATTTTAGTCATTTTATTCTTTTGCTATCCAAATATTGGATTTTGAGCATAATTAACCAAGCCCTTTCGAAAACCAAAGAGCTTCCTGAAATTGAGAGCCGCTATTTTGCTTCCGAAGAAGAATTTCCCTCGTTGCTTGCCTCGCGGCAATTTATCAAGGCGGTAATTCTTACGGATGTTTGCCGGTACCGTTTCTACGCCATTCCTAAGCTTTGCATAATTGCTGAATTCTTCACTTTGCATATACCTTTGGCTCTTTGCCCTGTTTGAAGCATTCTTTGAAGTAATGAATGTTGCATTCCATCCATCGATTTTTGGACGACACTGCCCTTGGTATGGACAACCAACGCAATGATTGCAATTAAACGAAACCTTACACTGCCTTGTCGTTTTAGTATAGCTTTGCCTTACAGGTTCGTGCCCTGCAGCACATCTCAAAAGTATTGTTCCGTCATCATTAAAAGTGAAATCAGCTAATGCATCTGGAGCCTCTTTTCCAATAAGTGCGGTTGTGATTAATTTGATGTTCTTTTCCTTTGCCAAAGCAAAATTATCCTGGCCTGCATATCCGCCATCGGTAATAAGAACGATTTCTTCTTCAGACCTGTCCATCTGTGATAAAGATTCTTGAAGAAATTGACTGTCAGTATGGATGTTCTTGTCATACTGATAATCGGTCACGACTGATCCGTTTTTATCAACGGTTTCTTCAAGGTTTGCAACATATCCTCTGTGAAGTTTACCGGCCTTGTTGCGATATGTGGCATCTGGATCAGACGGATTCTGTAACGCTGTTGAATTCATTGTTCCGTCTTCCTTTGTACGGAGTCTTCGTTTGCCATTTTCAACAACAGTCTGGTCTGAAAGGCACCTCAAAAACAGTTGGTACTCAGTAACTTCTTCGTAGTCTGTTCCGCATAGTTCAAGCAGCTTATCACTATCACTCAGCAAAGCCTGTATAATCTGCTCCATATTATCATTCAGCTGATGATAGAAAATTCTGTTATAGTCGTTTGAATCTGTATAGTGCTTCAAATCATCAGGAATCTTATTCGGATAGTTCTTATCAAAATATATCGCCAATTTAGAAATACAGGTGTATATCAGCTCCATGCGACTAAGAAAACGGATATTGCTCTCTATCATCATGGAGTCCATTCTTTTTATTCGTCCACTGAGATTCATCAGCTTTGCTATTTTACTACTAAGATCTTTTACACAGTCGTGGTACAGATCAATACCATGTGTTGTTTCATAATTGTAACAGCGGCTTCTAAATCTGCTCAATGTTTTATCCGAAATTGGTTGTTCTTCAAAACTTGTAGTATGAAGTGCGTACTGAAGATGAAGATCCAGCATAAGATTTTCAACAATCTCATCATCCGAATAATCGAACAATTCTTTAATGATTAAAGCTCCAATTATCACATTCACGGGCGCATTCGGGCGGGAAGCTTTACTGCTGTATAAAACAGAAAATCTTTCTTCATCAATATTGGGAAAAATCTCATCCGCAAATATTTTCGCCCATGAATTATCAAGTGCCTTTTTTTCGCGAGCAGTAAGTGAAAATACACTGTCATTGAAAGATATTTGCTGGCTGCTGTTTACTTTAAATGACATAAGATCGGAAGAGCGTCGTGTAGGGAAAGAGTGTAGATCTCGGTGGTCGCCG
>OJSQ01002903.1_pt1 | contig 13480 bp, 10 predicted proteins | sample 1599551 | NCBI WGS metagenome assembly OJSQ01 (sample SAMN04168659, study PRJEB22393) | human gut metagenome | biome: human gut microbiome; feature: stool | host: Homo sapiens | collected 2014-05-12
TGGGCCGGAGGGACCCCTCCTGGGCGTCCTCCTGCAGGAAGGTCTTGGCCACGATGGGCTCTTCATAGATGTCGTTTCCAAAGTCGATGCTCATGGGTTCACTTCCTCATGGGTTCACTTCTTCATGTGCTCTGAATGTGCTCCAAAATTCCGGCCGGGGCGGTCAGCCCGCCTGGAACAGATGCACCGCCAGCCAGGCCAGGCCGAACACCGCGCACAGGCACAGGGCGAACACCGCGCCGCTGCGGTTGCGCTGCCGCCGCTCTTTTTCCGGCAGGCCGTGGCGCTGCTGGCCCTTATTGAGCAGGGCCGCAAAGCGGGTGCCGAATATCATGGCAAGAAAGGCCATGGCCAGCGCGGCCAGGAGCAGAATCACGGACAGGATCTTCATACTCACTTCACCATCTTTTTCAGGCACTGGCGGATGATCTCCTCCAGAGACAGAGTTTCCACGTCCACGCCCTTCAGCGCCTGGGCCACCTCGGCGCTGGTGTAGCCCAGCACCGCCAGGGCCTGGGCCGCCTCTGTGGCCTTATTTGTAAAGGCCGGGACGCTCACAGCGGCTCCGCCGGAGAAGTCCAGCCCCGTGGCGGCGCTCTCCCGGGCCATCTTGTCCTTCAGCTCCAGGATGATCCGCTGGGCGATCTTCTTGCCCACGCCCGGCGCCGCCGTCAGGCTCTTCTCGTCCCCGGTGACGATGGCCATGGCCAGGGACTCCGGCGTGGCGGCGGAGAGGATGGCCAGCGCCGCCTTGGGCCCCACGCCGCTGACGCCGATCAGCAGCTTGAAGCTGTTCAGCTCGTTGGCCGTGGCGAAGCCGTACAGGCCGAAGGCGTTCTCCCCCACGTCCAGATAGGTGTAGAGCTTCCCCCGCTGGCCCTTTTTCAGCTGGGCCAGGGTTGTGTTGGTGGTCTTGCAGGCGTAGCCCACGCCGCCGCAGTCGATGACCGCCAGATAGGGCAGAATCTCTGCCACGGTGCCGTCCAGATAGTAAAACATGGATAATCACACTTTCTTGGGAGTTCGGAATTCCGGCGTCCGGCGGAGCGGTCCGGTCCCTGACTGTTCAGATGGTCTCCTTGACCCTGCTGTCCTGCAGGGGCAGGCGGGACGTGGCACTCCGGGCATGGCACAGGGCCAGGGCCAGGGCGTCCGCGGCGTCGTCGGGCCGGGGGACGGCTTTCAGGTGCAGCAGGCGGCGGGTCATGTCCATCACCTGGCGCTTTTCTGCCTTGCCGTAGCCCACCACCGCCATCTTCACCTGGGAGGGGGTGTACTCGTGGAGCGGGATCCCGCACTTTTCCGCCGTGTACAGCAGCACGCCGCGGGCGTGGGCCACGGCGATGCCGGTGGTCAGGTTCGTGTTGAAGAACAGCTCCTCGATGGAGATGACATCCGGCTTCAGCTGGCCGATCAGGTCCTCCATATCGGTGCCGATCTGGTACAGCCGCCGGGAGAGCGGCACCCCCGCCGGGGTGGTGATGGCGCCGTAGGTAAGCATGTTCACTTGTGCCCGCTCCGCCGTGATGAGGCCGAAGCCGATGGTGGCGTAGCCGGGGTCGATGCCCAGGATCCGCATGGCGCTTTCCCTCCAGTATACATACTGTAACAGTATAACAAATTTTCCAGGGAAGCGCAACAGGGAAAACGCGCGGGCTTCTCCCCGGCAGGATCACCCCAGCCGCCGTTCGGCGGGCAAAAAAGCACCCGCCTTGCGGCGGGCGCTCTCTCGTTCGCATGGAAGGCGGGGGATTTGACTCCCCCTCGCCTATTGGATGGGAACCGCCGCATCAACGGCGGCCATCCGGTTGTAGCAGGGGTCCAGATAGGCCGTGTCGCCCGCCAGTCCCGCCAGGGGGAAGTCCTCGGTATACCACCGGTCCTCCCCCACGCGCTCCTGCGCCGTCTCGTCCCAGTAGCCGTAGGAGGAGCCGAACTGCCAGATCTCATAATAGTTCCCGTCCTCGTCCCAGGCCCCTCTGGAGAACACGCTCCCCATGGTCCGGTTCTCCATCAGCGGGGACACCAGGTACACGATCCATCCCTCCGGCAGGCGCTCTGCGCCCTGGAACCAGGTGCCCTCCGGCAGGTTTTCGGCGGTGCCCTCCGCCAGATTCAGCTTCACCGGCGGCGCGTCCTTGTCCTTCCACCGGACGCCGGTGATGTGGAGGGTCAGGTGCTCCCCCTGGCTGAAGAAGGGGCTGTCCAGCCAGAAGGTGCCCATGCCCTCCCCCTCCGGGTCCCCGGATGCGGTGATGCCGCCCAGGCTCTTTTCAAACCGCTCGCCGTGCTCGTTCTCCAGGTACAGGTCCAGGCCCGCCAGCCAGGCGGTGTTGTCCGGGTCTGCCGTCAGGGTCAGCCGCAGATGGGTGGGGTAGATTTCCGCCTCTTGCAGCGTGAAGGTCTGGCCGTCCAGGGCAAAGGTCCGGTTCAGCTCCAGCAGCGTCCCCTGGGCGGTGAAATAGGGGTCGAATTCCAGGTGGAACGTCATCTCCGCCAGATACGCCGGCTGGTCATCGACCGGCTGGTCAAAGTAGCCGTCGCCGGTGTTCTCCGCAGGCGGCCCGCCCCCGTCCTGCTCTGCCGGGTAGACCGACAGGGTCAGATCCAGGATTCCGGGCACGTCCCGGTCCACAAAGTCCCGCTTGATCTCCACCAGCTCCCCCGGCTTCTCCGTCCGGCCGCCGGCGTCTCCCGCGCTGCCGTCGCCGGGGGTGATCCGGCAGTCCGCCCACATGGGCCCCAGGTCCGGGGCATAGTCCAGGGTGTAGAAGATGTTCAGCTGTTTGCGGTCCACGATCACATACTCCACCGTGGCGGTGACGCCGTTCACCGTCTGGGACTGGCCGATGGGCTGGACGTAGTCGTTCTCCACCGCGGCGGAGAGGCTGGGCGACCAGGCCACCGCCTGGGCCAGCTCCCGCAGCACCGGCACTGAGCCGCAGGCCCGCGCGAAGGGCGGGAACAGGTTCACCAGCAGCACAAAGGCGGCGAAGCAGGCCGCCAGGCTCCCCGCCGGGACGCCGAAGAGCCGCAGGCGGCGGTCCCGTTTCCGGCGGCGCAGCGCCCGCTCCACAGCGCCGTCCAGGGCCGCCGGTGTGGTCTCCAGCTCCTGGAGCAGGGCCTGATATTCCTCGTTTCGGGTCATGCGTCTCCCTCCTCTCCCAGTTCCAGGCGCAGCAGCTGCAATGCCCGCCGCTGGCGGGTGGCCGCGGTGCCCTGGGGAATGTTCAATGCCCGGGCGGTCTCCGCCTGGGTGTATCCTGCGAAGTACCGCAGGATCACCACCGCCCGCAATTCCTCCGGCAGGCGGCGGACGGCCTCCTTCAGGGGCAGGGCGTCATAGGCATCCGGACCGGCGCTCTCCGGCAGAGCCTCCTCCCCGGCCAGGCGCCGCCGGCGCCGCAGCTCCCGGTGGCACGCGTTCAGCACGATCCGGGTGAGCCAGGTCTCGAAAAAGTCCGGCTGACGCAGCTGCCGCAAAGCCCGCAGGGCCTGGTATACGCCCTCGTCCACCGCCTCCAGGGCGTCGGCCTCGCTGCCCAGGTACAGGTACGCCGTCCGGTACAGCCGGGCCCGGAGAGCCTCCGCCCGGCGGGCGAATTCGTCGTGATCCATGGCGGTCCTCCTTTCTCTTCTCTTCACCTATTTGAGTCCCAGGCAGCCGGTTTTGTTTGCGGCGGCGGAAAATTTTTTCACAGGCAGGCAGAACGCCGCTGCGCATTTCCGTGGTCTGCCGTGCGTTTGCGCAGAAAAAAGTCCCGGCCAGGGCATGTGCCTGGACGGGACGCCTCTGCCCCTGGCCGCAGTCGGCCGGGGGCCGTCTTTGCCGTGCAAAGGCGAGGGGATCGGCAGAGGCGGGCTCTGCCCGCCGGAGCGTCGGCGGGAGGCGCCGGTGCTCCCCTTGGAATTACGCCCGGGGATGGGCTTTCTGATACACATCCTTCAGCTGGTGCTTCACCACATGGGTGTAGATCTGGGTGGAGGAGATGTCCGCATGGCCCAGCATCTCCTGGATGGACCGCAGGTCCGCGCCGTTTTCCAGCAGGTGGACGGCAAAGGAGTGGCGCAGGGTGTGGGGGGTGATGTCCTTTTCGATCCCCGCCTTCTCCTGATAGTACTTGATGATCTTCCAGAACCCCTGGCGGCTCATGCGCTCGCCGTTCATGTTCACGAACAGGGCCTGCTCGCCGCCGTCGGCGATCAACTGGGGCCGGATATCCCGCACATAGTCCTGCAGCGCCTTCACGGCCGTGTGGTACAGGGGGATGATCCGCTCCTTGCCCCGGCTGGCACACCGGATGAAGCCCGCGGAGAGATTCAGGTCCTTCAGGTCCAGGGAGATCAGCTCGCTGACCCGGATGCCGGTGGCGTACAGCAGCTCCAGCATGGCATGGTCCCGGTATCCCTTGGCGTCCACGCACCGGGGCTGCTCCAGAAACAGCTCCACCTCTTTGCTGGTGAGGATCTCCGGATACTTCCGCTCCGCCCGGTCCGCGCTGATGCTCTTGGCGGGGTTGGCCTTTACGGCGCCGGCGGAGAGCAGAAAGTTGTAAAACGACTTGACGGAGGCCAGGAACCGGGTCACCGAGGCGGCGGACTTCCCCCGCCCCCGCATCCAGCTCATGTAGTCCTGAATCATCTCTCCGCCGGCCTGCCGCAGCGTGCAGCTCTGGTGCTCCCGCAAATACGCGGAGAACTGGGTCACGTCCCGCAGATAGGAGCAGATGGTGTTCTGGGAGGCGTGACGCTCCTCCGCCAGATAAGTCCCAAAGTCCGCAATGTCGTCTCTTGCCAAGGGTGCTCTCCTCCCTCTCTCTTTCTCTCTACCCCAGGATGCGCTCCAGCATCAGCCGCAGCAGCACCGGGGACAAAAACAGCTCCGCACACACACCCGCCAGCAGCGCCAGACAGCAGGCGCCGAACCGGACCCAGCAGGCCCGGCCGTAGACCACAGGGGCAGTCCGCCGTCCTCTCCCAAAGGACACGGCCGCCAGTCCCGCGGACGTCCCCCAGGAGGCCGCCGCCAGCAGGAAATAGCAGGGCAGGGTCACCATGCACCGCAGGCCGAACACCGCCAGGGCCAGCAGCACGCCGTCCACGCCGAAGGCCGCCGTGAAGCAGCACACGGAAAAGGACAGAAAAAAGCCGTAAGCCGCCGTCACACAGGGCAGCAGCACCACCCCGATGGAGGCGAACCCCAGCAGAAACGCCATCAGCGGCGAACAACTTGGAGGTGAATTCGCCGGAGTCCGTGTCGTTCACACGGGCTTCGATGCGCTGCAGCAGGTGCAGGAAGCGCAGCGAATACGTCGGGTCGACCACGGGGAACACCAGGTCGACGAAACGCTCGGCCCACTCGACGTAGGTCATCGAGGCGAGGTCGCCGAAGTACGGCTTGGCGGTGGCGTCGAGCGCCTTGATGATCTCGTCGCGGCGGCTTTCCAGCTCTTCGGGGTGCTTCATGACGCGCACCAGCAGACGACCGCAGGCGGCGGAGGCGTTCTCGACCTCGTAGATGTCGGCGTGAAGGTGGCTCAGGCCGGAGGAGACTCCGCCGACTGACTTGCCGGACGGCACCCACTTCTCGCCGGCGGGCGCGAACGGGTCGGCGTCGGCCGACGTGTCGGTGATGCCGGGTGTCTTGACGAGCAGCTGCTTGACCGCGGGGCTGGTGTGGGCCTCCTTGGCGGTCATGACGGCGGTGCCGATGAGCACGCCGTCGACCGGCATGTCGGGCAGGTCGTAGGCGCGCGCCCACTGGCCGGAGATGTAGTCGGCCGCGCGCTCCGGCGTACCGATGCCGCCGCCGGCGACCAGCACGAGGTTGCTGCATGCGCGCACCTCGGCGTAGGTGGAGGTCAGCAGGTCGTCCAGCGACTCCCAGGAGTGGTGGCCGCCGGCCGAACCGCCTTCGACCTGCATCAGGATCGTCGTGGGGGCCACGGCCTTGGCAATCGCCACGACCTGGCGGATCTGCGCGACGGTGCCGGGCTTGAAGCCGACGTAGGGCAGGCCGTCCGCCTGCAGGGAGGCGACGAGCGCCTTGGCCTCGTCGAGCTCGGGGATGCCGGCCGAGACGATCACGCCGTCGATCGGCGTGCCGGACGCGCGCTTCTTCGGCACGATGCCGGAGGGGCCGAACTGCAGGTTCCAAAGGTAGCGATCCATGAACATCGCGTTGAATTCGACCGTGCGGCCTTCTTCGAGCAGGTTCTCCAGCTCGGCGACATGACGGTCGAACACGTCGGCGGTCACCTGGCCGCCGCCGCCGATCTCGGCCCAATAGCCGGCGTTCGCGGCCGCGGCCACGATCTCGGGATCCACGGTGGTCGGGGTCATGCCGGGCAGCAGCACCGGCGGTTTGCCGGTCAGGTCGGTGAACTTGGTGCGGATCTTGTCGCCGGCGGGAGTGTGCAACACCTTCGGCGCGAACGTCTTCCAGTTCTGGGTGCGGACGGGCTCGTCCTCCATGGTGGACAGCGCGGAACGCTCGGCCATCGTGGTGGCTTCGACCACGCCGACGCCGGTGCCCTGGATCAGGTTGCCGATGAGCTTGCCGAGCGTGTTGCCCGGGCCGAAGTCGACGATCCACAGCTTGGACGGATCGCAGGATTCCAGCATCGCCTTGACGCGGGCCGCCCAATCGACGTGGTTGAGCAGCACTTCGGCGGCCAGCTCGCGCGTACGGGTCTCCTTGAAGCCGCAGGCGTGCGCCCAGGCCACGGCCTGCTCGACGGCATCGGCCATCAGCGGCGAGTGGAACGGCAGCGTGACCTCCAGGTATTCGAGGACGGGCCCGAACACCGCGCCGCCGCGGACCTTCTCGTCACGCAGTGTCTGCTGACGCTTGTGCTCCTTGCCGGCCTCGACCTCGAAGGCGGCAAGGTCCTCCGGGTAGCCGGAGAGCACGTGGTTGTTGCTGGAGTTGGTGACGGCGATGCTGATCGGGCCGCGCGGGTTCGGCACGCGGGATGCGAGCACCTCGACCTGGCGCTTGGTGGCGCCGCGCACAGACAGCATCGGAGTGGCGCCGGCGTGCTGCGCGGTGAGCGCGAGCTCGCGCGCCTTGCGGGTGCCGGCCACGCCGATCAGCTCGGCGATGGCCAGGATCTCGTCGATCTGCTGGCCCGCGGCCTCGATGGAGCCGGCCTTGCGGATGACGTTGACCATGTGCGCGCCAAGCACGCCCTGCGAATGGCCGAGCACGGCGACGGGGGCGGTGTTCGCCACGTCAAGGCCGAGACCGGCGGCGTCGATCAGCGCGCCGAGCTGAGTGAGTGCGATGCCTTCGACGCTGACGGTCGCCGCGGCGGCGGCACCGAGCCGTGCCGGGTTCGGCTTGAAGCCGAACAGGTCGACGGCGCGTCCGGTGGTGGCAAGCAGGTCGGCGGCCACGGGGGCGAGCATCGTGTTCGCCGCGGCGACATGGCCGCGCAGCGTGGCTTCGAGCGCCGGATCATTGGTCAGGTCAGCGAGCGCAACCGGCCAGGGTGTGGACTGTCCGCCGAAAGCGAGCGCATGAGGTTCGCCGTTGAGCCGACTGAGAAAGAAATTGGGGTCTGACATGGGTTGGTGTTCCTTCTTTTATTTGGACATTGTGCGGAGCCGCCATTGCCGGTATCGGCTCAAAATCTGTTGTGCCGCGGAGTGGCCGCCGCGGCGGGATGGACTACAGCGGCTGGTTGCCGTGATGCTTGGTGGTGCGGCGCACGCGCTTCTTGTCGGCGAGCAGTCGCAGCGATTCGGCGATGGCCTGACGGGTCTGCTCGGGATCGATCATCGCGTCGATCTCGCCCATTTCGAGCGACAGGTTCGCGTTGACGGTGGTGCGCTCGTATTCGGCGGCGAGCTTGGCCCGCAGCGCGTCGACGTCCTCGCCGGCCTCCTTGGCCTTGACGAAGTCCTTGCGGTGGATGATGTTCACCGCGCCGGTGGCGCCGAGCACCGCGATCTGCGAGCTGGGCCACGCGAAGTTCATGTCCGCGCCGATCGCCTTGGATCCCATCACGATGTACGCGCCGCCGAACGCCTTGCGCAACACCACGGTCACCATCGGTACCTGTGCGTTGGCGTAGGCGTAGATCACCTTGGCGCCGCGGCGGATGATGCCGGCGTGTTCCTGGTCGGAGCCGGGCTTGTAGCCGGGCACATCCACGAGGGTGACCACGGGCAGGTTGAACGCGTCGCACAGGCGTACGAATCGGGCGACTTTCTCGGACGAGTCGACGTCCAGGATGCCGGCGAGCACGTTCGGCTGGTTCGCCACGATGCCAACCGGCTTGCCGTCGATGCAGGCGAAGCCGACGAGCGCGGAGGCGCCGAACAGTTCCTGCACCTGCACGAATTCGCCGTAATCGACGATGCAACGAATCACTTCGAGCATGTCGTAGGGCTGACGTTCGTTGGTGGGCACGATGGTGGCAAGTCGCTTGGCGGTCTCGCGTTCGGCGCGGGTGACGGCGTAGGCGTAGACCGGCGGCTTGCTTTCGCTGTTGGACGGCAGGTAGGCGAGCACGGTGCGCGCATAGTCGATGGCGTCGGATTCGTCCTCGCCGAGGTAGTGGGCCACGCCGGACACCCGGTTGTGCACTTCGCCGCCGCCGAGGTCGGCCATGGAGATGGTCTCGCCGGTCGAGGCCTTGACCACGTCCGGTCCGGTGACGAACATGTTCGAGTTCTCACGGGTCATGATGATGAGGTCCGTCAGGGCCGGGCAGTAGACGGCACCGCCGGCGCAGGGGCCGAGGATCAGCGATAGCTGCGGCACGAAACCGCTGGCGTCGCAGGTTTTGCGGAACAGGTGGCCGTATTCGGTCAGCGCGGCCACACCCTCCTGGATGCGCGCGCCACCGGAGTCGATGAGCGCGATGATCGGCACCTTGAGGTCGAGCGCCTTGTCCATCAGATGGCAGATCTTGCGGCCTTCGGCCACGCCAAGCGTGCCGCCTTTGACGGAGAAGTCCTGCGCGTAGACGGCCACTTTGCGGCCGAACACCTCGCCGAAGCCGGTGATGACGGCGGAGCCTGCGCGGCCACCGTTGATGTCGCCGCCGCGGAAACGGCCGATTTCCTCGAAGGAACCGGTATCAAGCAGCAGATCGAGACGTTCGCGCGCGGTCAGCTTGCCTTTGACGTGCTGGCGACCGCGGGCATGGTCTTCGGCTTCGGCGGCGAGCTGCGCGGCACGCAGCACGGACGTACGGATCGGCTGCGATTCGCGGGCTTCGGCAGCCGCTTCGTCACCCAGTCGCTCCTGCTGTTCCATGACGACCTTCACGGCCTCTTTGACGGCCGGGCTTGCGATGATGTCGGTCATTTCGCGCCACCTTCCGTCTTGGTTTCCGTATTACCGTCCGTTGCCGGCTTGCCGTCAGCCGCCTTGGAAGCGCCGTTGACGTCAATGGTCATCAACGTCTCGCCCGCTTCGATGCCTGCGGCCGGGCCGACGAAGATCTTGGTGACGGTGCCCTTGACCGGCGCGTACACGTAGTTCTCCATCTTCATGGATTCGAGCACGACGAGCAGGTCGCCCTTGGCCACGTCCTGGCCTTCGGCGACGTTGATGCGTGTGACGACCGCCTGCATCGGGCTGGCGATCACACCGGACTGGCCGTCGTTGCCCTGCTGCTTCTTTTCGACGTGGTGCAGGCCCTGTCCGCGCAGCGGCTGGATGGCGCGCTTGGCGTCACGCGCCTTGGCGCCGCCGGTCAGGTTGGCCACGATGTCGTTCGGCACGGTCAGCGACACACGATGGTTGTTGACTTCGATGACGAAGGTTTCGCTGGATTCCTTCTGCTCGGCTTCCTTCGCACCCGAAGCGCCGGCCATGGATGCCGGCTGGCCGCCCTTGGTGGAGGATGCTTCCTTGTTCAGGTACTTGCGTTCCAGCCATTTCGTGCTCACGTCGTAGGCCACGCCATGCTCGGCGGTGAACTCGTCGTCGTTGAAGATCTGCTCGAACAGGCTTGCCGGGGTCGGCACGCCTTGCACCTCAAGTTCCGCGAGCGCGCGGCGTACGCGCGCCACGGCGGCAGCACGGTCGGAGGCGGTGACAACGAGCTTGCCCATCATGGAATCGAACTTCGGGGAGATGGTGTCGCCTTCCACCACGCCGGAATCGACGCGGATGCCCGGTCCGGAAGGCCACTTGAGCGAGGTGAGCGTGCCGGAGCTCGGCGCGAGGTTCTTGGCTGGATCCTCGCAGGTCAGACGCAGTTCGAAGCTGTGTCCGCGCAGCGGGTGGTCGACGGTCAGCTCGCCGCCGTTGGCGATGGTGAGCTGTTCTCGCACCAAATCGAGGCCGCAGACCTCTTCGCTGACGGTGTGTTCCACCTGCAGACGCGGATTGACTTCCAGGAAGTAGACCTTGCCCTGCTCGGTCACCATGAATTCGCAGGTGCCCAGACCGATGTAGTCGACCGCTTCGAAAAGCCGGCGTGAGTAAGTCTCCAGCTGTTCGAGCACGCCGTCGGAAAGGAACGGCGCCGGTGCTTCCTCCACCAGCTTCTGGTTGCGGCGCTGCACGGAGCAGTCGCGGGTGGAATACACGGTGAAATTGCCGTGCGAATCGCGTCCGCACTGCGTTTCGACGTGACGGCCCTTGTCGATGAACCGTTCGACGAAATACTCGTCCAAATCGCCGCCCTGCAGCGCATCGTGGTTCATGTAGAAGCCACGCAGCTCGTCATCGTTGTGCACGAGCGTGATGCCGCGGCCGCCACCGCCGTCGGTGCGCTTGAGCATCAGCGGATAGCCGTGCGTGTGCGCGAAGTCGAGCAGCAGTCGCATGTCGGAAATCGACTGGGAGATGCCGGGAACCGGCGGCACCTTCGCGAAAGTGGCCACGCGGCGGGCCGTGATCTTGTCGCCCAGGTCGATGAGCGCCTTCGGATTCGGGCCGACCCACGTGGCGCCGGCGTCGAGGACCTTCTGCGCGAAGCTTGCGACTTCGGAAAGGAAGCCATAGCCGGGGTGCACCGCGTCGGCACCGCTGCGCTGCAGGATGTCGATGAGCAGATCCTCGTTGAGATACGTGTCCTTGTAGGTGTCGCCAGACAGCAGATACGCATCATCGGCCATCTGCACGTACTGTGCGTGACGGTCCTGTTCGGCGTAGACCGCGACCGTGGGAATCCCCATCTCACGTGCGGTGCGCACGACTCGAAGCGCGATTTCGCCGCGATTCGCCACCAGTAGTTTGTTGACATTCTTAGGCATAATGTCAAGTTTGGCGGTCGAGGCGTGATTCGACGAACTCGTTTCCCACAAAAGATTCGCGATCTTTTTGTAAGGCTCCACAAACGTTACCGAAACTTAGCAACCCTACGATGGGGAGCATTGATTGACGAAAGACTCATTTTCGTCAGTTTTTGTAGCATCCTGTAACATCCGCAAAAAAGGGAGGATTCCACCATGCGCAACGCAATCCTGACCATCTCATCCGCGGCCAAAACGGCCACCAGCGGCAAATTCGGCGCCGTTTTGAAGTCCACGCTGTTCGCCGTGCTGCTCGCCGCCGCCTCCATGGCGGGCGCCGTGCCGATTCCGGGCACTCCGGTTCCGATCACCCTGCAGACCTTCGTGGTCATGCTGGCCGCGCTGATGCTGCCGTGGAAGCAGGCGGGCGCCGCGGTGCTCATGTATCTGGCCGCGGGCGCGGCTGGTCTGCCGGTGTTCGCCGGCGGCGCGTCCACCATGGCTTTGGTCGGCCCGAGCGCCGGCTTCCTCATCGGTTTCCTGCCGGCCGCCGTCGTCACCTCGCTGCTCAAGGGCAAGGCGCGTGTCGATTCCCCGAAGCATGCTGCGTTGACCGCCGCACGGTATCTGTCCGCCTGCGTGGCCGGCTGCATCGTGCTTGACTATCTGCTCGGCTTCATCGTGCAGTCCGCCATTACGGGCGTGGCGATGCCGGTGGTGGCCATCGCTTCGATGGGCTTCATTGTGGGCGATTGCATCAAGGCGGTTGTGGCTTCGCTGGTCGCGAGCGGACTGGCAAAGCTGCAGTGACTTTTATCGGCAGCGACTTTTCTGCGGTAGTTTTCTACGACTTTTTGCTGGGAATTTTCTGCTGAGGGTTTTCCGCTGAGAATTTCCGCTGTGATTTCCGGGTTTCTTCGTGATTTCCGGGTTTTGATACAGTCTTCCGTTTTCGCTGTGATTTTCGTTTTCGCTGTGTCCGGTGGGGCCGGCGGATACCAACGTGCGACACGCTCCGGGCCGCTCAGGCCGAGTCTTTACGGTCTTACGTTGGTATCCGCCGGCCCCACCTCGTTTTGGGGGAATGTTGCGTTTGCGGGTGGCGCGGTTTTTGGATATTGCGATTTTGGGAAATGCCGCTTTTCTCGAATATTGCGTTTTTTTGAAACGTACGATTTTCGAAAAAAGCGCTTTACGACTTTATGAGGGATGAGGGTTAGAGAATTATTGGGGTAGGACGCCTACGTCGGCGGTGCGCACGGTGTGCAGGTTGCCGTTGTCGTCTCTGATGGTGAGGGAGGCGTCGGGGTTGAGTTCCAGCGCGGTGCCGCGCAGGGTGGTGCCGTCCACGAAATGCGCCTCGCATGGCTTGCCGAGCGTCCAGCAGACCGGACGCATCTCCTCCATCGCACGCGTGGCCTCACGCTGCGGGTCGGCTTCGAAATCGGCGAGCCTTGATCGCAAACCGTCCACCAGATGGGCCGCGATCATGTCGCGCAATGTCATGGAATCGGGCAGGCCATGCGCGACCAGCTGCAGCGACGTGGCCTTGTCGGTTGGCAGATGGTCTTCGGGGACGGCCAGGTTCAGGCCGATGCCGAAGACAATGCCGACGCGTTCCGTTGCGGCAGCCACATCAGTGGTACCAGTTGTACCGTCCGCGATGGGAGTTGCGGCAAGCGGAACCATTTCGGCGAGCACGCCGCCCAGTTTCTTGCCGTCGACGAAAATGTCGTTCGGCCATTTGAGCACGATGTCCTTGCCGAGCGGGCCGCCGCAATCGCGGATGGCCGCGATAATCGCGTTGCGCGCCTCGCAGCCGGCGATCATCTGCAGCCAGCCATTGACGGATTCGTCGGTGGCGATCGCGCGCGGAATGCGCACGGCATAGGACATCGTCGAGCAACGGCCGGGCTGACTGACCCACTTGTGACCATTGCGCCCACGGCCGGCGGTCTGCCGGTCGGCGGCCACCACGGCCACCGCCAGTTCGCCATCCTGGTGGTCGGGCAACGTCAACGACCCGTCGCCAATCATCTGTACGGCCAGCGCGTTGGTCGAATCGGTTTCGTCCACGGCGACCACATGATCTGCGACGGCTGTAGTTCTGGGTAGCTGCGGCGTTGCAGCTTTCAACGCAATCATCATGGGCACTACGTTACCTCGATTTTGGCGCGATATGCCCGCGTTATTCCATGGAAAAGCGCGCAAAATCAACTATTTTCACCCACATAGCCCATGTTAACGTTCACAACTTCGGAAATTCCACATTCGCCGAACC
>OJSQ01002917.1_pt1 | contig 13411 bp, 8 predicted proteins | sample 1599551 | NCBI WGS metagenome assembly OJSQ01 (sample SAMN04168659, study PRJEB22393) | human gut metagenome | biome: human gut microbiome; feature: stool | host: Homo sapiens | collected 2014-05-12
ATGTACGCAAGGGGCCTTTGGAAAAATGCAGAAAAAATATTGCGCTTTACGGTGCGGAGGAGGTCATTGAAACGCGCCTTGGCAGCGGCTTAACTCCCCTGCGTCCCGGTGAAGCGGAAACGGCAATTATGGCAGGGATGGGCGGCATGCTGATTGTACATATTTTGCAGGACAGCCCGGAGGTGGCGGATAGCCTCAAGGAGCTGGTGCTTTCGCCGCAGCGCGATTTCGGTGCGGTTCGAAAATATTTGCATCAAATCGGATTTGCCATCCGAGAGGAGCATACACTGAAAGAGGAGAATAAACCGTATGTGCTGATGCGGTGCGAAAGGGCAGAGGAGCATTACGACAGGGAGATTGAGTATCTTTACGGCAAAAGGCTGTTGGAGAAGAAAGACCCTATTTTAAAAGAGGTGCTTCTGCACGAAGAAGGAAAATACAGCCGTTTGCTTGAAAATCTTAAGAAGAACCCGACGGAAAACGCACAAAAGCGTCTGCCGGAGGTGGAAAGGAAACTGGCTTTGATGAGGGAGGCTTTGGAATGTCTGTAAAAGTGAAGGATATCATGGGTGTGATGGAGGAAATTGCACCGAAAAGGCTGGCGGAAGGCTGGGATAAGCCGGGGCTTGCCATCGGCAATCCCGAACAAGAGGTAAAAAAAATTCTGGTGGCACTGGATGTGATTGACCCTGTTGTGGAGGAAGCAAAGCGCGTCGGCGCGGACATGATTGTGACACATCACCCAATGCTGCTGTTCCGCAAAATCGAAAGCATTACGGCGGATACCCTTCTGGGGAAACGCATTTTTAATCTGATTCAGAATAACATTGCCGCTTTCTCCGCGCATACGAATCTGGATGTTGCCGCAGGCGGTACAAATGATGTGCTGGCGGAGCTGGCAGGCTTGAAGAATATTGAGATTCTGGAGGAAACATGGGCGGAGAGCCTGAAAAAAATCGTGGTTTATGTTCCTGCGGGGTATGAACAGGCGGTGCGTGATGCCATGTGCGGCGCAGGGGCAGGGCATATCGGTGCCTATTCCCATTGCACCTTTGGCGCGGCAGGCAAGGGAACCTTTCTCCCTCTGGAGGGGACAAATCCCTTCTTGGGTGAGCAGGGCAGACTGGAAACGGCGGATGAAATCCGTCTGGAAACGATTGTTCCTGCTGAGAAGGTACACGCCGTTGTGCAGGCAATGCTTGCGGCACACCCCTATGAGGAAGCGGCGTATGACATTTATCCTGTGGAGCAGACAGGGAAAAAGGAGGGCATTGGGCGCATTGGAGAGCTGCCGCAGGCAATCCCCTTCAGGGATTTTGCAAAGCAGTTGAAGGAAAGGCTTGGTCTGGATGCCATTCGTCTGGTTGGGGACGGGGAAAAGCCCATCAAGCGCGTCGGTCTTTGCACAGGCGCAGGGGTGGAATTTGTTTCTCTGGCGGCGGCAAAGGGCTGTGATGCCTACCTGACGGCGGATATCAAATATCATGAAGCGCAGAAGGCGGTCGAGCAGGGCATTGCCGTTGCGGATGTGACGCATTACGCGAGCGAGGTGCTGATTGTGCCTGTTCTGCAGGAAAAATTGCAGGCGGCGGCAAAGGAAAACGGTTGGAATATCGAGGTTGTCTGCTCCGAGGTGGACGGGCAGACCTTCTGGACGATAGAGTAAGGAGGGAAGACAAGTGGAAACAAGAAAAGTAAATGTAATGGGAAAGGAAATGCAGATTCCCAAGGGCATGACCTTCGGGGAGCTGGCAAAGGAATTTGAGGGCGAGGTTTTCGGTAAAATTCTGGTGGCAAAGCAGGGAAATTCCCTGCGCGAATTGATTTGCCCCATCCGCACCGATGAGGATATTACCTTTTTGGATTTTCGGGATAAGGAGGGCGTGCGCGTTTATGAAAGAGGGATTTCCCTGCTGCTGGTGAAGGCGGTGCGCGATGTGCTGGGGACAGCGACAGGCGTGGAAATCGAACATTCCCTGCGGGGCAATCTTTATTGCGAGCTGCGCAGCCCACAGCAGGTGCCGGATGCAGATCTGCTTGCCAAGATTGAGGCACGCATGAAGGAATATGTTGCGGCGGATACGCCTATTGTGAAGCATGTCTGCCCCAGAGAGGTTGCCATTTCCATCGTGAAGGAGCAGGGCTTGCAGGACAAGGTGGAGCTGTTCCGCTATCGCACGGCTTCTAATATCAACCTTTATGAACTGGATGGCTTCTATGATTATTTCTTCGGGTATATGCCGGATTCCGTCGGCGCATTGGAATGGTTTACGCTGATGCCCTTTGAAACAGGCTTTCTGGTGCGCTTCCCCGATCCTGCAAAGACAGGGGAGCTTCTGCCGGAGGAGCAGCCCAGAAAAATCAGCAAGGTATTTCTGGAGCAGATGCACTGGTGCCAGCTGATGCAGGTGCGGAACGTGGCGGAGCTGAACCGTACGATTGTTGAGGGGAAATTCGGTGACCTGATTCGCGTGAATGAGGCATTGCATGAAAAGAAAATCGCGGAAATCGCAGATCAGATTCATCAGCGGATGGATAAGGTGCGTGTGGTGCTGATTGCGGGACCTTCCTCCTCCGGCAAAACCTCCTTCGCAAACAGACTATGTATTCAGCTGCGCGCGCTGGGCGTGAAGCCGCACAAGGTTTCTCTGGATGATTATTTCCTCAATCGGGAGGACACCCCTCTGGATGAGCACGGCAAGAAGAACTTCGAGCGCATGGAGGCGTTGGATTTGAAGCAGCTCAATCAGGACTTGAAGCAGATTATCGCAGGGGAAGAAGTAGAACTGCCCTATTACAACTTCGTGACGGGCAAGCGTGAGCACAGCGGTGAATTTGTGCAGCTTGGCGAGGGCGAAATTCTGGTAATGGAGGGCATCCATGGCTTAAATGACCGCCTGACCCCCGAAATTCCTGCGGAATGTAAATTTAAAATTTTCATCAGCGCCATTACGCAGCTGAACGTAGACGACCACAACCGCATTTCTACCTCCGACAGCAGGCTTATCCGCCGCATTGTGCGCGATTTCCAGTTCCGCGGCAGAAGTGCCAGAACAACAATCGAATCCTGGGACGAAGTGCGTCAGGGCGAGGAGGATAATATTTTCCCGTTTCAGGAGAATGCGGATGCGGTGTTCAATTCCGCAACGCTATATGAGCTTTGTGTCCTCAAGCAATACGCAGAGCCACAGCTATTCGCGATTGAAAAAAACATGCCGGAATATCCCACGGCAAAGCGGCTGATTAAATTCCTAAGCTATTTCCTTGCCGCGCCGGGGCTTGAAATCCCGAATAATTCGCTGATTAAGGAATTTGTCGGTGGCAGCTGCTTTAAGGTTTGACAAGAAGGGGAAGTTGTTTTATAATGATTTGGATTATGTGAGTAGGTTGGACAGTCGCGCTCGTAGGAGTGAGGAAAGTCCGGGCTTCGCAGAGCAGGGTGCCGGCTAACGGCCGGTGGAGGCGACTCCAAGGATAGTGCAACAGAAATAGACCGCCGAATGCGTTTCGGTAAGGATGGAAAGGTGGGGTAAGAGCCCACCGCTGCGGCGGTAACGTCGCGGGTCCCTGTAAACCCCACCCGAAGCAAGACAAACAGAGACCATGGGGCTGCTCGTTCCGTCTCGAAAAAGTCGCACGATGCCGTTGGCAACAACGGACCAAGATAGATGGCTGTCTGAAAAACAGAACCCGGCTTACAGGCCTGCTCGCGTTTTCAAATCTTTCGGCGTGGCTTTTGCCGATAGAAAAAACTTTTTCTCATTAGGAAAACTACGTTTTTAATCTTCGAAAAAGTATTTTCTATCGGGCGACAATAAAAACTTTTTCTCATTAGGAAAGCCATGCTTTTAATTTTCGGGAAAGTATTTTCTATCGAGCAACTATAAAAACTTTTCTACCCCATACTTAACCACTAAAAAAAGTCCTCTTTCGAGGACTTTTTTGCTTTTTTTACACAAACTCCACAACCCAGAAGCCGATTTTCACAACATCCACATTACAGCCGGTATGCTTAATGGTAATGGCATTGCTGCTCAGCGTATAGGAAAAGTTGATGAGGGAATCGGAGATGTTATTCAATCGTTCTGTGATAACGAATGTTTTTTCGGGTGTAACCTCCTGAATTGTCAATGTGCCGCCGTAGGAAGGGGTTTTCGGTGCGGCGTATACCACATACTGAATCGAGCGAATCACCGAGCCGCCGTTTTGCAGCAGGGAAGAAATGCTCTGCCCATCGGGGGGCGTGCCAAGCTTTTTATTGATAGCGGCGAGGGATTCTTCTGCTGTGGCAATGCTTGCCTGAATTGCCGCCGCCTTTTGCTCCGCCTTGGCAAGCTGTGCATCAATCGCGTCCATGTTTTCGTTGAAATCCTGAATGTCATAATAATCTTCGTTATCGGGCTTGATAAAATCATAATTTTCTGTAAAAGTGCTCATTTGCGTCACCTCCTTTCTGCCCTCATGATAAAGCGGCGTTAGTCTCATGGGGTCTCATGTTGTAATATTGCTGCAATATTTCAGTTTTGTTACAAAACGGGCAAACCCCTTGCCAATTTCCCTCTCGGCTGATATGATAGCTATGCAAAGTAAAACTGACGCAGGAATGGAAACCAAACCGGAACGGAAGAAACGGAAGCCGAATCCTTGAATGGGTGTGGAGGAAGCGGAAGGGCCCGAAGGGAAGGGGCGGCGGAAAGGACGGCGGCGGAATGAACTGCATTTCGTTGTATAATTATGAAACGAAGCGAACATTCAAAATTAAAAAAGGAGGAGTGAGACCCATGAAGAAATTTCTTTCCATGGTATTAGCAGCAGCTATGGTTATCTCCACAGTTCCTGCTACAGCATTTGCTCTGGATGCAAAGGCAACAGCTAAGGTTGTTGACTCTCGTAATCTGACAGAAGCAGACGCTGACAAAGTAGAAGAAGGTGCAAATCCTACCAACTGGATTGGTCAGACTACAACAGCACCTAAATTCAAAGCACCCGAACTGCAGTTGAAGGTGACAGATGCTGATTCCACAGCAAATGACAATGCAGACACAGAAACAAAGTTCACAGTAACACTGGACAACGCAAAATTTGTTACAGACGCTGGTGCAGTAGTAACATCCACAACTAATCTGACAGATATCGTTAGTGTAGTTGATGACGAAGCAAAAGCTTACCCTCCCACTGTAGGCGGTGTTAAGATTAACGACAAGGATGAAATCGAAGTAACAATCAAAGGTGTTCTGGCAAAAGATGACATCATCAAAGTTGCTCTGAGAACTGTTCTGACAAAGACAAGCGCAGGTACAAAGGCTACAGTAGCGGTTGATTCCGATGACCTGGATCTGTCCACAGATGATATCACATTTGTAACAGTTCAGGATACAGGCATCAAGGCTACACTGAAGAAGGTAGCAGAAGTTGCTGAAGAAGAAACAACAGAACTGGAAAAAGATCTGAAGATCGAAACAGCAGCTGGTGACTTTGTTAAAGATCAGGAATTCGAAATCAAAGTAAGCTCCGGTTTCGAACTGAAGTATGGCAACACAAATACAACTGATTACACAATCAGACAGGGTGATGATGACAACAAGCTGATCGTTAAAATCAACAATGCTAACATTGGTGATACACTGACAATCAAAGCAGCAGATATCATCATTGATGCAGCTGATGCTAAGGTTGGTGCAGTTGCAAAACTGACAGTAAAAGCTCTGGCTAACACAAGTGTTGCTGGCACTTTCAAAGCAACAGCTGATGCAGTAGAAGCAGCTAAGGTTGCTGACCAGACAGTAACTCTGTCCGTAGATGAAGACGATGATGTACCCGTAATCTACAGCGGCGTTGACGTAAACAACGACGGTATCACAGATGACTCCGATCACCTGTCTCTGGAAGTTACACTGAAAGAAACAGCAAAGAGCTCTCTGGACGTTAAGAAGGCATTCAATCTGGATCTGCCCGAAGGCGTTTATGTAACAGACGTTAAAGTTAAAAAGACAGATAACGTAGAAATCAACGGTGCAACATCTGCAACAGCTATTGCAGGTGAATTTGAAAAAGCATACAAGAAAGGTGAGTATGACGGTTTTGAATTCGCAAGAAGAAGCTTTGTAGATACAGACAACAAAGATGACGCTATGGAACTGTCCTTCAAGCTGGAACTGGTTGCAGAACCCGATTTCACAGGTGATGTTAAACTGACACTGGAAGGCGATGCTTTCGATAAAAAGCAGGAAGTTACAATTGCTAAATTTGTTGCTCCCTACACAGTAGAAGCTGCTCAGAATGACCTGATCATCGACTACAGAAACACAAAGGTTCCTACAAACATCGTTGTTAAGGAAGCTGAAGAAGGTCTGTGGAAGAAGGGCCTGGACTTTACATTCGGTATCGACAAATTCGATGATGATGATTTCGAAAATGATGCTACTTACACAGTAGACAATAAGTCCGATCTGGAAATCAAAGAAGCTAAGAAGGGTCTGGGCTTCAAGGTTGACACAGAATCTAGCGACGAACCCGCAGCAGTAACAATCTCTGATATCTCCCTGTACATGAGCAGAAGCATTGCAGCTGGTACTTACGATCTGCAGATGATCACAAATGCAAACATTGATATGTATGCAGAAGAGCTGGCTACAACAGAAACAGCAGATAAAAAAGTAGTAACTGATGCATTTGCTACAACAGCAGTTGGTACAAAATACACAGTAGCTGATGACAAAGACTTCAACGATGGCGCTAAGATCAACAAAAACACAGTTGATTACGCTACAGTAAAAGAAGGCTTCATCAACGTTATCACAGCTGGTAGAGACCAGGATGACGCTTCCTTCACAAAGAAGGTAGTAGTTCCCGTTGGCGAAAAATACCTCATCGCAGGTGAAGAACAGGTTGCTCTGGATGTACCCGCTTACATCTCCGCTGCAGGCTACACAATGCTGCCCGTAAGAGCAGTTGCTACAGCACTGGGTATCAACAACAACAACGTTCTGTGGAACCAGGCTTCCAGAACAGTAACAATCCTGTATGGTCAGAGAATCATCACTATGGTTGCAGGCCAGAAGGTTGTTACAGTTAACGGTAACACAATCCCCGCATCCGCTACAGTACAGATCAAAGACGGCAGAACATTCCTGCCTATGAGAGATCTGGCTACAGCTCTGGGCGTAACAGACATCACATGGGATGCAGCTACAAAGACAGCTACAATGAACGGCAGCAAATAAGCTACCCTCATTCTAACTGAACAAGTAGAATCTCTAAGAGTACCTCGCAAGAGGTACTCTTTTTTTGCATAAAAAAAAGACCTGTTTTTCACAGGTCTTATTTTCTTTAGCGGAAGGTTTTCGCAAGCGCCTTTATCGCCTGCTCCGCAAGCAGTGCTTCCCCATGCTCCAGCAGATAATATTTCGCCAGTGGCGTGGAGATGTGCTTCTGACCGTATTCCTTCAAAATGCGCTCCGCATCCTCTGCGGTTTCCTCCGTGGTGTATGTATCCCCCTGCATCACAAGGAAATACTTCCCATCATTCTTATAAACCGCGCTTTCGCCCTTGAACACGCCATCCAGACGCAGGCTCACGCCAATCACATCATCCAGAGAAGGGAAGGAATAAATCAGAATATCCGAATTTTTTTCCTCCTCATGCGCCAGTGTATCCATGGGCTTCTTTTTCCAGCGGCGCAAATCCTCGTCCGCGTGTTTCTCTTTATTGTTCACCTTCGTCACGATGATCATGATGCCATCGCCCCCCGAAGGGATCGCTTCTACCATCAGCGGTGTGTTTTCCGAAATGAAATCCTCCTCATCCAACGCCTGCTCCATAATATCCCGAAACAGCTTCTGCGTACGCTCCGAAGGGGAAATCAAATCCTCCAGTTTGATTTTTCTTTCCGCTAAATCTGCCTTTGTCAGGGTCAGCTTCAGCTGATTTTCGCTTATCCGTTCTATTTTCATGCTATCACTCCCTTTTTCCCGTTTTGCGGGGCATGATGCGGAAACGGTCAATTTATTACTATAGTATATGCAATCCTGCGCCGGATGTAAAGAGGGGATTGCCGCCAAAGTTTTGAATTTTTTATGAACACCCCAATTTCTTACAATTTCTTGAATTTTTGCCGCTTTGGTTGACACTGCGCCAATAAACCTGTAAAATATATTAGATAAAATGCGATTTTTGTGTGAAAATGTTTTATTTTCAAAGGATATATTTTTTTGGAGGGAATCACATGAGCGATGATAAAATCGGCAATAAAACAGGCTCGGAGGGTCTGAGCGAAACAGATAAGGGCTATTATGAGGATTTATATAACGACCTGCCGAAGGAGGTTGTGGATATCCTCATGCAGACGCACCCCCTCATGGGCAAGAATGACGACCTTGAGGCAACCGCCTACCGCGCACGCCGCCCTCAGAGACGCGAGGACGTGGAGGAGGTCAAAGAGGCGAGGATGCAGCAGGTCGGCAACGAGATTAACGAGGTGAGCCGCGCACCCCAGCAGGAGGGCGACCCTACCCGTTACGTTTCTCGCCGCGCAAGAAATGCGGAAAGCGCGCATACTTCCGCCCCGAAGGGGAATACAATGAATCAGGATGATTATGATGATGGGATTCAGTATGTAAGCGTGCTGCCCGCGCGTAAGAAATCCAAAATCGTGGAGGAGGTTACCTTGCAGACCGCTGCCCCCGCGAAGCATCATGGCAAAAAGAAAAAGCATAAGAAGGAAAGAGAACCCTTTGACGATATGGGCATGGAGGAAAGAGATTATCGCCCCCGTTATGAGGATATGGATTTTGAGGAGCGCGCAAAGCAGGAGCACCTTGACAGCCTCTATGACGATGAATATTATGACGATTACGGCAGAGGCAGAGGAAAGCTGCCGATGATTCTCGGCGTGATTGCCGTTGTGCTGATTATTTTCCTCATTTTCCGTACCGTCAGCCTGAGCAGTAAGTTGGAGGAGGTACAGAACCAGCTGACACAGTCTCAGGATTATAAACAGAAATACGAGGATATGCAGTTGGAAAATATGCAGCTGCAGGAAAAACTGGACGGTAAGGACACCAAAACGACAGGCAATTCTGATACTGCGGACACCAAGGTGGACACCAAAAAGGACACCAAAAAGGACACCGCATCCACATCCTCTGGCACCAAGGAATATACTGTAAAAGACGGTGATACCATGTGGACAATTGCCCAGAGCCAGCTTGGCAATGGCGCGGAATATCAGAAGATTCTGGATGCCAACGGCCTGAAGGAGAGCGATACCTTAGCGCCCGGCACAGTAATTAAAATCCCACAGTAAGAACAGGAGTGTAGCATGAGCGATTTGGAGAAAAGAACTCTTGTGGAATTGAGAAAAATGGCGAAGGAGTTGGGGATTCCTGCCATTTCCGGTTTGAAGAAAAAGGAATTGATTGAGAAAATTGAGCAGTCCTCCGAGGTGCAGAAAAATGATTCTGTACCTCGGTCGGCTGCTTCCGACTTTTCTCACAGAAATTTCGACGAAAAAACCGAAGCTCCGCAGGAGCATACGGAAAGGGAAAAGCAGTTTTTTGAGGAATTGGGAGAGGGGATTCTGGAGGTACTGCCGGATGGATATGGGTTTCTGCGTGCGGAAAATTGCCTGCCCGGTGCAAATGATGTGTATGTTTCTCCGGCGCAGATTCGCAGATTTAATCTGAAAACAGGCGACAGAGTGATGGGGAATGTACGCCCTGCCAGAGAAGGCGAAAAGGTCGGCGGTCTGGTTTATGTGCAGACGGTCAATGGAGATGCGCCATATCTTGCGATTCACCGCCCGAATTTTGAGGAGCTGACACCTATTTATCCTGAGGAGAAGCTCAAGCTGGAAACAGTGCAGAGAGAACTCTCCGGTCGCATCATTGATCTGATTGCGCCTATCGGCAAAGGGCAAAGAGGGATGATTGTTGCACCGCCGAAGGTTGGGAAAACAATCCTTTTGACGAAGATAGCAAATGCAATCACCTGCAACCATAAGGAAGTGCATCTGATTGTACTGCTGATTGATGAACGCCCTGAGGAGGTAACGGATATTCAACGCTCCATCGAAGGGGAGAATGTGCAGATTGTGTATTCTACCTTTGACGAGGAGCCGGAGCATCATAAAAAGGTAACGGAAATGGTTCTGGAACGCGCGAAGCGCATGGTGGAGCAGGGGAAGGATCTGGTTATCCTGCTGGACAGCATTACTCGTTTGGCGCGTGCGTATAACCTGACGATTCCGCCAAGCGGACGTACGCTGTCCGGTGGTCTGGACCCCGCGGCACTGTATATGCCGAAGCGGTTCTTTGGCGCAGCCAGAAATATTGAAAACGGCGGCAGTCTGACGATTCTTGCAACTGCGCTTGTGGATACGGGCAGCAAAATGGATGAGGTTGTGTTTGAGGAATTCAAGGGCACCGGCAACATGGAGCTGGTGCTGGATAAGCGCATGGCAGAGCGGAGAATCTTCCCTGCGGTGGATATTATGAAATCCGGCACAAGACGAGAGGAAAAGCTGTTTACCCCTGAGGAGCTGGAGTGTAATTATGCGCTGCGGCGGATGGCGGCACAGCTGAATCATACGGATATGATTGAAGGCTTTTTTGACTTGATGCGCAAGTCCAAAAATAATAAGGAATTTATGGAGCGGCTGCACGTTTGGGAAAAAACGTTAGGTCTGCATGAAAAATAACCTCGGTTTTTGGATAAATCTCTCAAGAATACGGAAAATGCTGATTTTTCGGGGAATTGCAGTTGCCAAGCCGAAAAAAATATGCTATAATGCTCATGTTGTCTTTAAATAACGTAGATTATTGATCAACAAATACGAAAAATGAGGTGAAAGAAAATGCGCGAAGGTATCCATCCCGAATACAAACAGGTAAAAGTAAGATGTAACTGCGGCAATGAATTTGTAACAGGTTCCACAAAGGACGAAATCAGAGTCGAAGTTTGCTCCAAATGCCATCCCTTCTACACAGGCAGCCAGAAACTGCTTCTGGAAGCCGGCGGCAGAGTTGAAAAGTTCAACAAGAAATACGGCAGAAAGTAATTCTTTTCGGATTGCTGAGCTGCAAAAAATCAAGACAAAATATAAAAAGGGCGAGATCGTAGGATCTTCGCTCTTTTTTTATGCAGGAAGATTGTCGAAAAAAGGAAAGTATGATAAGCTATAAGAACGGATTATCGCTTGGCGGTTCAGTCACTCTCTGCAAAGGGGGTGATGCTATGAATTATGTTACATATTCTGATTTAATTCAGATTGGTATACTTGTAGTAGCGCTTATCTCCCTGTATCAAAATAGGGGATAAATAAAAAACGACCGCCTAACAAGAGTTAGACGGTCTTTCTTGAGATATTAGGACTGACCGCCCGACCAAAAGCGGTAATCCTTTTATTGTAGCTATTATCGCCCTGTGTAAAAACAGGAGATAAATAAAAAATGTTGCCTAACAAGAGTTAGACGGTCTTACTTGATTAATCAGGACTGACCGCCCGACCAAAAGCGATAATCCTTTTCTTATCTTCATGATAGCAAAAGAAAGTGATTCTGTCAATAAAAGCGTTTTGCTTAAACGCGTTTGATATGCTATAATAAGTACCTGTTAAAAGGAGATGATTCTGTGTCAGATAGAAAAAGACCAACTAACATCGGCGGTCAGGCGGTCATTGAGGGCGTTATGATGCGCGGAAAAAAGATATATGCAATGGCAGTGAGAAATCCCGAAGGGGAAATTGTTGTGGAAAAGAAGCCTGTCGGCGGCCTAGGGAAAAAAGGGCTGTTCAGATACCCTATTTTCCGCGGCATGGCGGCGTTTGTGGATTCCCTTGTTACCGGTACGAAAATACTGATGCGTTCTGCGGAAATTGCAGGCGAGGGTTGGGAGGAGGAAGAGCTTTCCCCCTTTGAGCAATGGCTGAAGGAGAAGCTGGGGGATAAAATCAACGATATTCTGATTTATTTCAGCGTATTCATTTCCCTGCTTCTGGGCATGGGGCTGTTTTTTGTGCTGCCTGTTGCCATCGGGAATTTATTCAAAACCCTTGTGCCGACATGGGCACTGGGCATTATCGAAGGCTTGATTCGTATTGCGATTTTCCTTGGCTATCTCTGGCTGATTTCTCGTATGAAGGAGATTAAGCGCGTATTCCAATACCATGGCGCAGAGCATAAGACGATTGCATGTTTTGAAAGCGGCAAGGAGCTGACGGTGGAAAACGTACGCCCCTGCACAAGGCTGCATAAGCGCTGCGGCACAAGCTTTCTGCTGTTCGTGATGCTGATTTCCATGATTGTGTTTTTCTTCGTTCGGACGGATGTATTCTGGCTGCGGCTGATTACAAGAATCTGCCTTGTGCCGTTTATTGCGGGGATTTCCTATGAGGTTATCCGCTGGGCGGGCAATTCAGAAAGCAGCTTCGTGAAAATCGTCAGTGCGCCGGGACTTTGTCTGCAAAAGCTGACAACGGCAGAGCCGGATGCAAGTCAGATAGAATGTGCCATTGCGGCAATGAAAGGGGTTCTGGAAGATGAGCCTGAGGAATAAAACCATTGCAGAGGCATTGCGCGAGGGGAAGCAGCGTTTGCGGTCGGCAGGAAAGGATGCCTACGCCGTTGAAGCAGAGCTGCTGCTCGAAAAAGCTGTCGGTCTGAATCGAACGGCTTTATTTTTGCGTGGAGAGGAGCCGCTTTCTGCGGAGGCTGCGATGCAGTATGAAGGCTTTCTTGCGGAACGGGAGAGCGGTCGCCCGACGCAGTATATCCTCGGCACATGGGAGTTCATGGGACTTCCCTTTTCTGTGGGCGAGGGCGTGCTGATTCCCAGAGGGGATACGGAAATTCTTGTGGAAACCATTCTGGAGAAGCAGCAGACAGAACCACTGCGGACGATTCTGGATATCGGGACGGGGAGCGGCTGTATTCCTGTCAGCCTGTCCCATTACGGGCAATTTGAATATGTTCTGGCGGTGGATATCAGCCGGAAGGCGTTAGGCTATGCAACGAAAAACGCGGCGGCAAATCATGCGGAAATTTCGTTTTACGAGAGTGATTTATTTCAAAATGTGCCTGCGCAGTGGAGAGGGCAGCTGGATGCGATTGTTTCCAATCCGCCCTATATTCCCAAGGAGGATATCGCAGGGCTGATGACGGAAGTGAAGGACTTTGAACCCATCAATGCACTGGATGGCGGTGCGGACGGTCTGGATTTTTACCGTGCGATTGTGGCAGAGGGCAGAGCATGGCTGAAGGAGGGCGGATGGCTCTTTTTTGAGATTGGCTATGACCAAGGCGAAGCCCTGCGCACGCTTTTGGCAGACTTTGGCTATACGGAAATCGGCATCCGACAGGACCTGGCAGGACTGGACAGGGTTGCCTTTGGGAGATATACAGGAAAGAAGGAGGG
>OJSQ01002919.1_pt1 | contig 13391 bp, 10 predicted proteins | sample 1599551 | NCBI WGS metagenome assembly OJSQ01 (sample SAMN04168659, study PRJEB22393) | human gut metagenome | biome: human gut microbiome; feature: stool | host: Homo sapiens | collected 2014-05-12
TCTTACTCCCGGCATATGGAATATGTCCCGAATTATATCAATAAATATTTTAATTCGATCAATTGTATATTGGTTTACCCGGTTCAATTAGGTATGGATGAGGATATGAGTGCTTTTAGAAGTATCTCGATGATCAACTACATCGAGGGCATGGATGGCTTAGTGCAGGTATTGGGAAAACTGTTTAGAAAAAATAAATAACGTTCGTTTCTTTTGGTGGGAATCCGCTAAAAGAAAAATGGACAGATGGCAATTGAGAATTGACAATTATTGGAAGTTCCGCTTCCATGAAAAAATAAAAAAGAAAAGAAAAAAGAGAGAAAGAATAAAGAAGATAATTATTGATTATCAGAAGAATAAAAAAGAAACTATAGGTTTGGAGATACATTATCAATTGTCAAATGACAATTGTCAATTACCAAAGTACCCGCAGAACCCAGGGACTTTATAAACTTTCGACTGATTTAAACGAAAGTTTTCAGCGGGAATCTGGATTTACTGTACCGGAAAAATAAGTTTCAATTCAGTAATAAGCTGACTATTAATCATACCAGTTCCGGAGATCCGGTGGTTGCTTTTTCAGAATATGCGAAAGCAAATCCTTATTATGAAAAGAAGCCGGATGGAAGGGTGGAAAAATGGCTGGAATATAAAGAGGAGCTGATTGAATCGCCGAATCCGCTTTGGAATGCCAACCTGAATAGCCGGGCACTTGACCGTTCTTTTGGAGTAACCAATAATTTTAGTGCTGAATATAATCCTTTGACTTCTTTAAAAATCCGGGGACGTTTCGGGATTACAAAGACGATAAATGAATCGGATGATTTTCTGTCGCCGGAAGATACTTCTTTTGATGACACAGAAGAGCTGAAGAAAGGATCTTTGGCTTATCAGAATGGGAAAAACCTGCAATATGAGGGAGAATTGAAGTGGAATGAAAATGGGGATTATTCCGGGGTATTTATATGCTCCGGAATTTTAATACCTATTTGTAGGTATGTCGATTTATTAGCAGATTGATTATCTTTGCCACATAATTTGGAGTGGTATGGAAAATAATTATTTGAAGCTTGCTGATATACCGACTGGAGAAGAATGTGTCATCGTAAAGGTGCATGGACATGGGAGTTTTCGAAACCGGATCGTGGAGATGGGATTCGTAAAAGGAGAAAAAGTGACGGTGATAAAAAATGCTCCTTTACACGATCCGATCGAATATAAATTGATGGATGGCCATATTTCTCTGAGACGGAGTGAGGCTCGTTTGATTGAAGTCGTCTGTACTTCCTCGATAGATCAGGAAGGATATAACGGTACGTTTACAGAAGACGAGATTGCCCGGGAAATTTCCGAGAAATCCCGGACGATCAATATCGCTTTGGTTGGAAATCCGAATTGTGGGAAGACTTCTTTCTTTAACCGGGCTACCGGATTGCGCGAAAGAGTGGGGAATTATAGCGGAGTGACGGTGGATGCCAAGCAAGGAACTTGCCACCATAAAGGTTATACGATCAATCTGATCGATTTGCCCGGGACTTATTCTATTACCGAATATACTCCGGAAGAAATTTATGTGCGTGAATTTATTACGAAGCATCATCCGGATTTAGTGCTGAATGTCGTGGATGCTTCTTGTCTGGAACGGAACCTGTTCCTGACTACTCAGCTCATCGATATGAATATCCGGGTGGTGATGGCATTGAATATGTTCGATGAACTGACCAACGAAGGTTCTCACCTGGATTATGGCTATTTGGGACAACTACTGGGTATCCCGATTGTGCCGACGACAGCTTCAAAAGGGATCGGAATCGAAGCCGTGTTGGATAAAATTATCGAAGTGTTCGAAGACCAGGCCAAAGAGTCCCGGCATGTACATATCAATTATGGGACAGAAATCGAAGAGGCGATTGCCCGGATTAAAGTGGAGATCGCCCCGAATAAAAATATTACCGATGAATATGCTCCCCGGTATGTAGCTATCAAATTACTCGAGGATGATCGGATTATGAAAGAACAGCTGGTAACGGTTCCCAATTATGCTTGTATGCTCGAAGTAGCACAAAAAGAAATCCAGCGCCTGGAAAAAGAATATAAGGAAGATACCCGGACGATCATCACGAACCTGAAATATGGGTTTATCCGGGGAGCTTTACAAGAGACCTTCCGGTCGGGAGAAAAGGATAAACGTCAGCTGACGACTGCTATCGATGCCTTACTGACTCATCAATGGCTGGGCTTCCCTTTCCTGATTTTCTTTATGTGGCTGATGTTTCAGGCGACCTTTTCGCTGGGAAGTTATCCGATGGACTGGATCGAGGCGGGAGTTGAAGCCCTCGGAAGTTGGGTGGCCGGAATTATGCCTGAAGGGCCTTTGAACGATTTGTTGGTGAATGGAGTTATTGCCGGAGTGGGGGGAGTGATCGTTTTCTTACCCAATATTCTGATTCTTTTCTTTTTCATTTCTTTGATGGAGGATACAGGCTATATGGCAAGGGCTGCCTTTATTATGGACCGGATGATGCATAAGATAGGACTTCACGGAAAATCCTTTATTCCCTTGTTGATCGGTTTCGGATGTAATGTACCGGCCATTATGGCTACCCGCACTTTGGAAAGCCGGAGGGACCGGATTATGACGATGCTGATTACTCCTTTTATGTCTTGTAGTGCCCGTTTACCGGTATATATACTGTTGGTATCTGCCTTCTTTCCGGTGAATCAGGGCTTGATCCTATTGTCTGTATATCTGATCGGCATATTACTGGCTATCGGAACTTCTTTTTTGTTGAAGAAGACCCTGTTCGCCAAATCTTCGGATCCTTTTGTCATGGAATTGCCTCCTTACCGGATGCCTACGATGCGAAATACCACGATCCATATGTGGGGAAAAGCCGGACAATATTTAAAGAAAATGGGTACGATAATCTTATTTGCTTCTATTCTGATTTGGGCACTGGGGTATTTCCCTTTAAACCGGACGACTATGGCCGATGAGACGGAACATTTGGAGAATTCATATATCGGACAAATCGGGAAAGCCATCGAACCGGTAATTCGGCCTTTGGGATTCGACTGGAAGATGGGCGTGAGTATTGTGACCGGATTGGCTGCCAAAGAGATTGTAGTGAGTTCTATGGGAATTTTGTACCATGTCCCGGATGCCGAGGAAAATTCCCAAAGCCTGATCGAGAGCCTGCAACAGCAACAATATAGTAACGGACAGAAGGTATTTACGCCTTTAGTGGCTTATGGATTTATGCTGTTTATCCTGATTTATTTCCCTTGTATGGCTGTGATCGCTGCTATTCGTAAAGAGGCGGGGTGGAAATGGGCATTGTTTACTATTTTTTATACTACCGGGCTGGCCTGGTTGGTGTCGTTCGGCGTATATCAGATAGGAAGTTTATTTTAGAAAAAAGAATGCTTTGATACAAAACGGTATTGTATATCTGATTATCGTTGTTGCTTTAGTGGGGGCGATACGATTCTGCTACAGGAAACTGAAGGCTTTGAAAAAGGACGAATCATGCAGTACTTGTGACACTTGTCCTTTGAAAGACAGCTGTGCCCGTAAGCCGGTGAAAAAGAAAAGAGGAAGCTGTTGTTCCTCTTAGCAGTCGGTCTTGGAGTCAGAAAAGCTTCAAGGTAATGCTTTCAGCTTCTTTCCGTCTTCTGATCCGTTCTTTTTCGCCGCGTCGGAATACGTAAACGAGACCGTACTCCTCGCACATATAGCGCTTTTCTTCTTCGTCTTTTACCCCTTCGAAATAACGTTCCACTTCGTTCCATACTTCCAGGATCAAGGCATCGGCATCATTCCGGTATTGAGCGACATTCCCGCTTTCCCGGGCTGAGTTATTCTGGAACTGTTTTTGACGGGTATAGTTTTCTTTGAAATTTTCATAATTGACTTTTACCAGGGCAATCGAAGGACAGTAGATCGGATTACCACCACCGTTACTGATCCGGTTCTGCTCGCCGGCAATTATTTTTTCCCCCCATTGCAGCAAATCCTGTTCGGTCAAAAGAGAAGGAACTTTCGAACTGTTTTCGTCCAAACCATAAAATGTACGGGCTGAGGGTTTCAGCTCTCCACGGGCAATACAAAAATTCAATACCTGAATAAAATGAGAGATATAAAGCCGGGCTTTTTTGGTATATTCAGAGAATTTTTGACTATTATCGAACTGTTTCTCTTTCGCTAACTTAGAGTTGGTGATAGCAACTTCAAATTTAGGTAAAAAGAATTCTATTTTTTGTTTCAAAGCAAAAGGATAGGCTATCGTATCGATCTCGAGATACTGGCCTTTCTTCAAAGCTGCTTTTAATGCCCTTATTCTCGCTGCATCTGTATTAGGTAATCTTCTGTAAGGCATGAGCTTAAACTTTTAATGAACGATATAATACACTACTGCGAAGGTATGGAAAAAAAACGATCAAACCAATATTCGTAAATACGTTTTTTAGTATTTTTATACTATTGCTTGATATTCTTATAGTTATTATAGGTCTCGAGCACTTGTCGTACGTATTTGTACGTTTGACGGCCGTTACAATAGCCGTTTTTAGACAGGGGATCCCGGTAATATTCCGGTTCGTTTTTGTGAAGCAGATAGTAATCGACGTTATTATCCCATAAAGTGGCGTCTTTCCCATATTTGTTGGCTAGGCGGATGGCGTCCAGTACGTGTCCGGGACCTGCATTATAGGCGGCCAGAACGAATTTGAGCCGTTCGGAAGAATCGATCGGCTGGCTTGAAAAGTAACGGTCCAGGTAATGTAAATATTCGGTTCCGACATAGACATTACTGTCGGGCTCGAAATAATTTCCGACGTTAAAATGATCGGCTGTTTCAGGAATAATCTGCATTAAACCGTAGGCTCCGACTTCCGATTCGGCATAAGGATCGAATTGAGATTCGGTATAGACCAAAGCTGCCAGCAAACGCCAGTCCCAGCCGAGCTTTTTACTCTCTTTGCGGAATAACTTGTCGAATGGTGAAATATCGCCTTTCTTGATGAGTGTGTATTTGGTCGTGTTGTGAGGAACTGCCGGATGTTTGCCGAAATAACGTTTATAGAGGTAGTTGAGTTTTCCGTTTTTCCGGATTTCTTCCAGCCAGTTGTTGATTTCCGAGCTCAATAAACTGGCATCCGAATGGGTCGCCCACGATACGGAAATATCTTCTTTTAACTTGAGAGCTATATCCAGGTTCTTCATAGAATAACTGGAGGCTTGGGCGATGTTTTCGTCGATAACGGTATAATTGATTTCGCCGGTCTCTACCAGGTGCAAGAGATCTTCATAGGAATAATGCTCGATCTCGGTGATATAAATGTGTATATTCAGAGAATCCTGTATTTGTTGCAGAACCTTTTTATACGAGGTGGCACTTTTGGGAATATAAATCTCTTTCCCGTCTAATTGAGCCATATCTTTGATGGGTTGGCTATTTTTGTTCTGCACGAGTACTTCCCGGGTTTGGAAAAGAGGTTTACTGAAACGGAGCTGTTCATTCCTTTCCGGGGTTTGGGTCAGACTGACGGCTAAGAGGTCGTATTTGCCGCTCTGTAGCCGGCCGATAGCCGTATCTATATCGTTGTTAACTTCGACAATTCGGAGATTGACTCCCAGGTAACCGGCAAAATCCCGGGCCAGATCGTAATGAAATCCCCGCGTAATACCACGGTATACGTAATAGTCGGTCGTATTATAAAAAGTGGAAATCTCCAGACTCCCCCGCGTCAGAATTTTTTCCAGCGATGAAGGTTCCGGTAATATGATTTCCGGAGTAACCTCTTTACCTGACTCACATGCAAAGCAAAGAAAAAGGGTAATATAAACGGCAATTTTAGAGATTGTCATTCAACAAAGATAGTAAATGTTTCTTAATCGAAAAAGTCCCACTTAATACCGAATTTGAGCATACCCGGGTTGATCGGATAATCGGCGGCACTGAAAAAGTCTCCGTGATTTTTTAGCAGATAGTTGATGTGTTCGTATTTGACAAAGATATCGGCCCGTTTGATCCTTAGGTTAAGGAAGACATCGAGCTTCGGATAATTACCGGTTTTTCTTTCCCGCTGGTTATAAAACTGCATAATAGAAGGCATGTAATTGTCGGCGTAAAATTTTGTGTTGTAAAAGACGTCGATTCCTGTCTGTAAAAACAAGGCATTTTTAAATAAGGCATGCTGAAAATAGTTATGGGAATATACAGAAATGGCCGGTAGGGAAAGGATATCTTCCTGGGTACTTTTTTGAAAATATACGGTCTGGTCGAAGTAGAAATTGCCTAATCTGAAATTTTGCTTTCCCCAGGCGGTCAATACCATCAAGGTCTTACTGGTCTGTTGGGGCATCGCTGCCGTATCGAAATAGACGTAACTGAAAATATTGGCGATACCGACTCCTAATTCGGTTCGCAAACGGTTATTCACATAGCGTCCGTCGGCTTTGATGGTTTTGATGGCTTTAAAATCATTTTCCCAGATATCGTGATTTCCGACATAGCGATCGAAGAACGGATTTACACTTTGTAATTCGATCGTCGCATTGGCCCGGATGTATGAACTTCTGTCTTTACGCAAAGCTTGCTGTACGTAGCCGTCGAATTTGAAATTCCCGGCATAGTGCCCCAATACACATAGCTTTCCGGCAATATCGTAAGTGAACGATACATTCGTGTCTACATTGAAAATTCCGGCTGTAATGTAAGTCCCTGAATAGCGGGTATGGCCGAAACTCTCGGTATGGGAAATCGAATCGAAAGCTGTCCGCTGCCGGTAGTTTTCGTGTTTAAAATCCAGACCGGCATATATACCCGGCAAATATTTGTACTTCGGATGTTCGTTCATGACAAATTTAGTGGAGATATCGTACACCTGGTTCGTGATCAGATCCGTCGTAGAAGTACTGTCTATATAGGTATGCGGAAAGAAGTCGAAAGCAATGTTGCCTTCTTTGTATCTGCGTTCGTTTCCTTCGGCCCGGATGTTGATGATGGCTTTAGCCGGATAAGTGGTAAAAGTATCCGTGGGAGTAGTTACTTCTTTGGGATTACCGATATTGTACTGGCCCTGTAATTGAAAATTGGTGTTCCGGTAATTGTTGGAAATATCGTTGCTGCTCAGGTTTACCGGTATATTTTCAGCTTTTTGATTGGTGGAGTCGATGATAAAAGAGATGTCCTTGACACCACCGTTTTCTGCAAAATGCCCATTATTCTGGTTTAAGAAAAAAGAGAGGGCGATTCGTTCTTTCTCATAGGACGAGAACAAAGAAAAATGATACGCTTTGGCTTTTTGGTTCATATAACGACCGTCGCTGGAAATCAGCTGGTAACGAATACCGGCATTCCACCAGGGGCGGATATTTTGTACATGCCATACGTCCAGCAGGTTTTCGGCTTTCCCTTTTCCTCCTCCCGTAAAATATTTCAATCGGGTGAAAGGGGTTGTCGTATTGAAAAGTAAAGCGTCTTCGGGCTTAAAAAGGAAAGCCCGGATTTGAGTCAGAGGGTAAAAATCCTGAACCGTTTCGCGCGTAATAAAAATATTGGAAAGATAAGGAGAGGGAAAATTACCCAGATAAGTGTTCGAAATATTCTTTTTAAAAATGGTATTGAAATTCTGAATACCGTCCATCAGCGTATCCAGAGCAACCTCTCTTTTATATACTCCGTTCCTTTCCCATTGCCAGGTATGACGGAAATGAGGCACATTGGATTCCGGTATAGAATCGGAAGATAATGAAGAGTTGCTACCCTCCATATCCGGAGGGATTTCTGTATCGAATACGTTTTGTGCACGACAAAACAAATGCAATGATGCGAATAGTATTATGCAGATAAATTTTTTCATCGCTGCAAATATACGTAAACTTTTAAAACTCTCATAAATTACTTACTTTTGTCCCTTGGAAAAATGTTTTTTCCGGGAAAGTTTTAATACTATGGATAAAAATCAAATGATTGTAGAACCAGAAGAAGGTAAGACCTTGAATTTTATTGAACAGATTATTGAAGAGGAAATTGCTGCCGGTAAAAACGGGGGAAAAGTACATACCCGTTTCCCGCCGGAGCCGAATGGATATTTACATATCGGACATGCTACTTCAATATGTCTCAATTTCGGGTTGGCTGCAAAATATAATGGAGCGTGTAATTTGCGTTTCGATGATACCAATCCTTCTAAAGAGGATGTGGAATTTACAGATGCAATTCAGGAGGATATAAAATGGCTGGGATTTCAATGGGACGGACCGGTCAGGTATGCTTCCGATTATTTCCAGCAGCTGTATGATTGGGCCGAACAGATGATCCTGGAGGGGAAGGCTTATGTTGACGATCAGACAGCAGAAGAAATCAGTGCCGGGAGAAAAACAATTACCGAACCGGGAGTGAATAGCCCTTACCGGGATCGTTCGGTAGAAGAAAATCTGGATTTATTCCGGCGGATGAAAAATGGAGAGTTCCCGGAAGGTAGCCGGGTGTTGAGGGCTAAGATCGATATGGCTGCTGCCAATATGTTGATGCGTGACCCGATCATGTACCGGATTATCTACTGTAGCCATCATCGGACCGGTGATCGGTGGTGCATCTATCCGATGTACGACTTTACTCATGGACAAAGTGACTATCTCGAAGGAATCACTCATTCGATCTGTACGTTGGAATTTGAGATTCATCGGCCGCTTTACAATTGGTTTCTGGATCAGTTGACAACGACCGAGTACCGGCCACGGCAAATTGAATTCGCCCGTCGCAACCTGAATTATACAGTGATGAGTAAACGGCGTTTGTTGGAATTGGTACAGAAAAAGTATGTTTCCGGTTGGGACGATCCCCGAATGCCGACTATTTGCGGATTGCGCCGGCGTGGTTATACCCCCGAATCTATTCGGATGTTTGCTGAAAAGGTGGGAGTGGCCCGGCGGGAAATCGTCGTGGATATGGCATTGCTGGAATATTGTGTCCGTGAACATTTGAATAAGACGGCTCCTCGGGTGATGGCAGTGCTCGATCCGGTGAAAGTGGTCATCGATAATTATCCTGAGGGAGAGACGGAATATATGGAAATCGAGAATAATCCGGAAGATGTGAATGCCGGAGTGCGTAAGGTGGCTTTTGCCAGGGAACTTTTCATCGAACGAGACGATTTTATGGAAGATGCGCCGAAGAAATTTTTCCGCCTTACTCCGGGACAGGAAGTACGCCTGAAAGGTGCTTATATTATTAAATGTACAGGGGTCGATAAAGATGCCGGTGGAAATATCACTTTGATCCATTGTACTTATGATCCGGAATCCCGAAGTGGTAGTGGAACGGAGGCCAGTAACCGGAAGGTAAAGGGTACTTTGCACTGGGTGGCAGCAACGGATGCTATCGAAGCTGAAGTCCGTCTTTACGATCGTTTGTTTAAGGATGAAGATCCGGCAGGACACAAGGAGGTCGATTTTAAGGAGTTTATCAATGAAGATTCACTGAGAGTACTTAAAGGATGTAAGTTGGAATCCTCGATGAGACGGGCTAAACCTGGAGATCGTTTTCAGTTCCAGCGGTTGGGATATTTTTGTGTAGATCCCGATTCAACGGATGGACAATTAGTAATCAATCGTACCGTATCGCTCAAAGATACCTGGCAAAAAATGAATAAATAAATGAAGAATAAAAGCATTTGGAATGAGATGAAACCATACCTGATCATCTCATTCGGTATGTTGATTTATGCTTTTGCCGCAACAGGTTTCCTGGTGCCTCATAAGATTGTCGGTGGTGGAGCTACAGGTATTGCTACTGTATTATTCTATTTGTTCAAAATTCCGGTAGGTATCGGTTATTTTTTGGTGAATATCCTGTTGCTGATTATTGCGATGAAGGTATTGGGACCGAAATTCGGTATCAAAACCATTTTCGCTATCATTGTCGGGAGTGTGTTCCTGGGTATTATGCAGCCCTTGATGCCTGTGGACGGTATTTTACCCGACGAGAAATTTATGAGTACCATTATCGCTGCAATGCTGACCGGTATCGGTATCGGCGTATCGCTCTCTGTTGGTGGAAGTACCGGAGGTACGGATATCATTGCGATGTTGGTGACCAAATACCACAATGTCAGTCCGGGGCGGGTATTGATGGTATGTGATTTCTGTGTCATTGCGATGACTTTGCTGATATACGACCATGTCGATCGGGAAGCCTTCGGTGGATTGATATACGGTTATGTCATGATGGGAATCGTTTCTTTTACCGTGGATTATGTATTGACCGGAAAAACACAGTCGGCCCAGCTTTTTATCTTTACTGATAAATATGATGAAGTGGCCCGTGAGCTGACGAATCAGGTACATCGGGGTGTGACTCTGATCGATGCTAAAGGTTGGTACACCGGACAAGATAAGAAAATTATCCTGATTGTCGCCCGTAAACACGAAGCTTCCGATGTATTGCGCATTGCCAAGCAGATCGATCCGGATGTGTTTATGACGATGGCTCCCGTGATGGGAGTGTTCGGTAAAGGATTCGAAGAGGTGAAGGGGGTGAAGTAAACGAATCTGAAGATTCGAAGGGAATCGTGCAAATAGTAGGTTTGCACGATTTTTTATGCCTTGATGGAAAGAAGGTTGGTATTCTGGTCGAAATACGATATATATAATCTATTCGATTAATATGAATAACCATAAATAGCGTGAACCGATGGAAATTTGGAATAAAATAAGATAAATATAATAGTTTGATAATGAATGTATTGTGTAGTGGTTGTTCATTTTTTTGAAAAAAAGTGTGTAAAAAATTCAGGTGGCTGGAAGAAACGCTTTGCGTATTAGCTTCTCTTTTCACACTGAAGACAATCCAAAGCGCCCAGGAAGATCCGCAACTTATTACCTTAATTGATACATATATTCAATCAGTTATCGTTCAGGAAGCTAAGCCAGCAGGTGGGATCCCCCTCGCCGAATTCATTAAAAACAATTATGATGATCTTGTTAGAGAGCCTTGTAAAGATAATTATTCATATAATAGGACTATAGCGCTAGGGTTATACCCGCTTTTTTTCGAACATCCTCAATTATGGGGTATAGTACCACATTTACATAAATTGACTGATGATATGCCACTAGAAGACGCGTTAATGTTTTTGTGTCAATCATCAAATCTTGAAACTATCAATCCAAATTTAATCGATGTTATGTGCTAGTTGAGTTTCATATTCGCCTATTAACTTTTGAATCTGTTTAATTCCATAACTCGGTATATTATACCAAACATTACCGTGTAAATCTCTTAGTTGTTCTTGCTCGGCGACGCTTATAAAAACTCGAACGGACTCAATAAGCCTTTCCCTAGAATAATAGTCACACAAATAATATTCTAGCCCAGGATCCCCAATAATTCCTTCATTGTTAATCATCGTAGTTCTAACACCTCCCTTAATCTATCTTTTTTTGTTTTCCCCTGATGTGTTAATACAATTATATCATGTTTCGAGATATATGTCAATATACGTCTTATATATAACGAAGCCGCCCAGAGCTGGAACCTCTGAGCGGTCAGTGTGAACAGAAACCACGGGGTATCACAAATTAAATGGAGGTAGATAGTGTGCAACAAGACAATTCACAAAGGGAATTGCCAACACGAGATTACACAGGGGTAGTAAACATCGGTGGCAAAGATTTGAATTGCGCAGTACTGAGTGATGGTACAAGGGTATTGACTGCATCCTCTGTATTTAAAGCATTTGGACGTCCAAGAAGAGGAAAATCATCTGGGGATCAAAGAGCGGCAAATATGCCATCTTTTATTGATGCAAACAACCTAAAACCCTTTACTGATGCGGTTTTTGGGTGCGGATCAGAATTCGATATGGAGGTACAGTTTACGCCTAAAAATGGCACCCGAATATACACCGTGTAAGAAATGTGCACAGTGAGGTGGGGCGGCATTATTTATACATAAAGCATCCTGCCATGGTGACACGGACAGAGTAACAACGTGAATTTTTCAATAAAGCAATTTATTGTTGACTTTTTGAAACATTTAGCATATACTAGGGGTGTAACAAATATTTGTTACGTGTTACAATGCTTAACAGGCCCCTGGTAGTAAGCGTCCCATTGATAAGGGAAGTGCTGAATCCAGGGGCCTCATTTTATTTTAATGGGGTGAAACTGTGATTAAAACTGCAATACTGGTTGATGGCGGATTTTACCGCAAGAGGTCAACATATCTATGGGGGAAGCTAACCGCAGAGCAACGCGCGGCAGAACTTTATGCCTATTGTCAAGCCCATATAAACGATTGCCCAAAAACGCCAAACGAGCAACGACATTTATACAGGGTTCTTTATTATGATTGTCTTCCAATAAAAAAGAGCCTTTTCCATCCGCTTCAAAAGAGAAACATAGATTACGGTCGTTCCGATACATATAAATGGATGGAACAGTTTTTGGAGCAGATAAAAACTAAGCGAAAATTTGCCTTGAGGCTCGGAGAGTTATCTGAAGCTTTCGCAGGGATTGGCCTTAAGCCAGAGGCTACAAGAGATCTTTTTCAAGGGAAAAGGGGATTAGAAGATATTTGTGAATCCGATTTATCATTCTCCCTTGGTCAACAAAAAGGCGTTGATATGAAAATAGGGTTGGATATTGCCTCGTTGTCATACAAGCGTTTGGTCGATCAGATTATCTTGATAGCCGGCGATAGCGATTTTGTTCCCGCAGCTAAATTGGCAAGACGCGAGGGGATAGATTTCATCTTAGACCCCATGTGGGCAACAATTAAAGGAAATTTATTCGAACATATAGACGGTTTAAAATCGCCGTGGAAGAAAGCCCCTTCAACCTCAATTGTTACTCCCACGATTAAGGAACCTTTATCGCTTAAATAAAAAACGTCCCGCTCCTGCGCCAACAGGAACGAGGCGGGCACCGTCGGCCAGATGGCCATACAGTGTGGCAATAAACCATCCACATTGTACCATCTGGCCCCGGGAAAATCAAGTCCCGGGCATTTTTATGCCCAATTTTAAGGGGGATGGTATAGAATGGCGAGAAAATCCATAAAGCGCGAGAATGGCACAGGCTCCGTGTACAAACGCAAAGACTTAAAGCGGAGGCCCTGGGTGGCGGTCGCACCGGCGGAATTAATCCGTGATGATGATGCCAGGAAAGTCAACGCCAAGCAGATGATAATCGGTCACTATGCCACCGCGCAAGAAGCCAAAGACGCGCTGGACGAATATAGACGTAACCCCACCACCAAGTACAATATTACGCTTGCGGAACTGCACGGAGAATGGAAAGAAATTGCCTATCGCTCTATATCCAAACAGACGAAAGACAATTACGATGCCTGCTGGATTAAACTGGAGCCACTATACGCCCA
>OJSQ01002926.1_pt1 | contig 13337 bp, 9 predicted proteins | sample 1599551 | NCBI WGS metagenome assembly OJSQ01 (sample SAMN04168659, study PRJEB22393) | human gut metagenome | biome: human gut microbiome; feature: stool | host: Homo sapiens | collected 2014-05-12
ACACCACGCCCGCCCCTGTGCTCCCGGCCGCAAACACGGCCAGCTCGTGGCCGAACTCGTCCGACAGCGGCGTGTTGATGAGGATGACCTGCCAGTCCGCGTCGGCAAAACCCCGCCGCGCCTCGGCGCCGGAAGTCACGGTGGATATGTCCCCCGCGCCCATGTCCGTCAGCACTCCGCACAGCATATCGCGGCCCTTTTCTCCGCTGGATACGATCAGCGCGCCCGGCAACGTCCTCACCCCCTTGCGGCTCCAAAATATTACATTCTGTAATTCTAAAGTTAAATATTACAAAGCTCCGAAATATGCTTCATCCTGATATTTTTCCTTATCCCGCGCTGCGAACCAGCGGTTCTGCTCCGCCTGCTTGAGTGCCAGATATTTGCGCGCCGTATCCGTCGAGAGCACTTTCTCAACAAAGGCCGAACCGCCGGCCCGCGCAATGGCCTCCTCCAGCGAGGCGGGCAGCGCCTCCAGCGCGCCGGCGTTTGCCGTGTACAGGTCGTAGGGTGTCTCCTCGGCAAGCTCCATCTTCCGTTCCATACCCTCGAAGCCCGCTGCCAGCAGCAATGCAAAGGCCAGATAAGGATTGCACGAGACGTCCGGCATACGCACCTCGATGCGCGCATACTCGGGCGCGGGCGCGGCCGGGATGCGGATGAGCTGGCTGCGGTTCTGGTGGCTCCACGCCACATAGCGCGGCGCCTCGAAGCTGCCGAACCGGGCATAGCTGCCCGGAACCGGATTCGTAAAGGCGCATATCTCGCCCGCGCGGGCCAGCACGCCCGCGATGAACGAACGCATGGCCGGGCTGTACGCGCCGTCCGGCCCTGGAGCGAAGATGTTTCGGCCTCCCCGTGCCAGCGAAATATTCACATGCATGCCGCTGCCGGGCTTATCCGCCAGGGGCTTGGGACTGAACGAGCCGTACAGCCCGTTGCGCGCGGCCACCGTCTTGACCACATTTTTAAACGTGATGACGTCGTCCGCCGCTGTAAGCGGTGCGGCGTGCTTGAAATCCACCTCGTTCTGGCCGGGGCCCTGTTCATGATGGCTGGATTCCGGCCGGATGTTCATTTCCTCCAACGTCAGGCAGATCTCACGCCGGACGTTCTCGCCCCTGTCCAGGGGCGCGACGTCAAAATAGCCGCCGTTGTCCTGGGGACGCTTGGTGGGCCTGCCCTCCGCGTCCCGCTCAAACAGGTAAAATTCACATTCCGCGCCCACACGGCACTCGTAGCCTGCATCCGCCAGACGGCGCAGGGTCCTGCGCAGGATATGCCTTCCGTCCGCCCCGTAGGGGCTTCCGTCCGCCGTGCGCACACTGCAGAAAAAACGCACCACGCGCCCCGTCTGCGGCCGCCACGGAAGCACCGAGAGCGTGGCCGCGTCCGGGAACAGGAACAGGTCCGATTTATCTACGGGCGCGAAGCCCAAAATGGACGATGCGTCGAAAGAAACCCCCGTTTCGAACGCGCGCGGAAGCTCGCTGGGCATGATGGCGATATTTTTCAGCGTGCCCATCACATCGCAGAACGCCAGTCGGATGAACTTTACGTCGTTTTCCTCCACAAACTGGAGCACGGCTTGCATCGTCGAATCCATTGTTTTCCCTCCGGTTTGGCCGCGCCGTGCGCCGCCTTGCTTTTTTGCGCGCCGGCTGTTGCCGGAACCGCAACAGGCGGGGCAAAGCCCCGCCCGGTGCGCGCCGCGCGTTGTTACGAATAGCAGTACAACTGCCGGTATGGGTTCTGCGTGTTGGGCTCCAGCAGGAAGAAATTCTCCCTCAGGATATCCTCCTGCGCCAGCCCGAACACGCCGCAGTATTCCGCCAGATACGGCTCCACGGCCGCCAGGTCATCCTTCCCGGCCCTGCGGGCCGCCACTTGGGCGGGAAGGTCCGGGGGCAGCGTGTCGCAGCGCAGCAGCATTCTGCCCCCATGCATGCCTGTGCCCACAAAACGGCCCACCGGCGCTCTGCCGCCGCTGCCCAGCCCCAACACGATAATAATGCCGCCGGCCTGGTATTCGCCCAGAAAGCTGCCCGCCTCGCCGCCGATGATGAGCACCGGCTGCTTTTCCCGGTACGCCTTCATATGGATGCCCGCACGGTAGCCCGCGTTGCCCCGCACGTAGATTTTCCCGCCGCGCATGGCGTAGCCGGTGGCATCACCGGAAGAACCATGCACGAAGATCGCGCCGTCATTCATGGTATCGCCGGTGGCGTCCTGCGCGTTGCCCAGTACCGTGATGCGCGTGCCGTTCAGATATGCGCCCAGCGCGTTTCCGGGCGTGCCTGTCAGCGTCAGCTCTTTCTTTCCAAGGCCCGCCGCAATATAGCGCTGGCCGTTCACATGCTCCACGGCCAGCGCCGTGTCCGTGCTTTCCCGGATGCGCGCGCAAAGCTCCTTTGCTGGCATGTTTTTCGCGTCAAGCTTTGTCATCACACTTCTCCTCCCAGCTGTACCCTGCGGTCCTTTTGGGAAAACGCCATGAGCTGCGGCGATTCCCGGATCAGGTCAAAGTCGATCTCCGACAGCGGCTTTTTCTTGCGGATGAGGTCTGTATAAATACCGGCGCGGGATACATCCCCCACCATGATAACGCCCTTGAGAACGCCGTCTGCCGTGACAAGGCGTTTGTAGCTGCCGTCCCTCTGCACCGTGAAGCTCTCGCCCTCATAACTGCCCGCCGTAACCATGTGCAGGCCGAACACGCCCGAAGCGTTGAGGGCAATGCCCTGCGTGTAATCGGCGCGGCCGCCCGCCATGTTGATGCCCGCCGTCTCGCCCTGCAGCACGGCGTTGGGCCACAGGGGCAGCATGCGCTTTTCGCCGCTCACCGCATCGTATCCCTGGGCACAGTCTCCCGCAGCATATACATCGGGAAGCGTGGTGGCACAGCGGCCGTCCACCAGGATGCCCCGGTCCACCGCGCCGCCTGCGTCCGCCACCAGCTGCGTGTTCGGCCGCACACCCACGGCCGTTACCAGCACGTCGAATTCCAGCTCCGTTCCGCTTTGGAGCCGGGCCGTGTTTCCCCGGAATGCGGCCGCGCTGTCGTTCAGGTAAAAACGGACGCCCTTCTCCTCCATACGGGCCTGCACCATGGCAGCCGCCGTGTCATCCAGTACAGCAGGCAGCACGCGGGGCGCAAGGTCCGCAATGGCGATCTGCGCGCACAGGCCGCGGATGCCCTCGGCGCATTTGACGCCCGTGAGGCCCGCGCCCAGAATGAGCACGCGGCTCTCCGGCCGCAGCGCCTCAGCCAGAGCCGAGGCGTCGGACAGCGTCTGGAAGCAAAAGGTACGCTCCACCGTTTCCAGCCCGGGAATGGGCGGCACGAACGGGCGGCTGCCCGTGGCCGCCAGCAGCCTGTCGTAAGCCAGCCGCTCGCCTGTAGAGAGCCGCACGGTCCTGTCTCCGGCATCCAGCGTGGTGGCCAGCACGCCGGCTTTCACCGTCACACCGTTCCGGGTAAAAAAGCTGTCCGGCCGGCACCACATTTTGTCCCGCGTGGTCTTGCCCTCCAGCAGATACGAAATGAGCGGACGGGAATAATTCCACTCCGTCTCTCCTGTAATGAGAATGATCTCGCCGGTTTTGTCCACGGAGCGGACGCCCTCGATACAGCCGATGGCTGCTGCGCTGCCGCCGATGATGACGTACCTCATGCCCCGGCCCCCCTCTCCTCAAAGACGATGGCCTTGTTTGGGCAGTGCTCCACGCAGGCGGGTACACCGCCGCTTTGGGTGCACAGCTCGCACTTCTGTACTGCGCCGTGCGCGCCGGGCAGGACAGCGCCATAGGGGCAACTGGCCACACAGGTGTAGCAGCCCACACATTTGCTTTCGTCGATGGTGACGACGCCGTCCCGCACCTGCAGCGCACCGGAGATGCAGCCCCGGACGCACAGCGGCTCACTGCAGTGGCGGCATGCCACCGCGAAGCTGATGCCTCCCGGTCCCTCCTCGATACGGATGTTCGGGTGCACGGCGGCGCCCTTGAGCGCCTTCACCATGTCGCTTTTGCCCGAATTGGCAAACGCGCAGTAATACTCGCACAGATGGCACCCAAGGCACCACTGTTCGTTCACATAAACACGTTTCATTCACTTTCCCTCGTTCCCATGCATGCAGGCCGGGCCCCTCTTCCCAGCCGTACGCGCCATCGAAACGGAAGGCGTGCCGATCAAAGCACGATATACTGGTCGCGCTCCGCGCCAACGGAGACATATTTGATCTTTACGCCGACCGCTTCTTCGATAAATGCGATATACTCGAGCGCCTCCCGCGGCAGCTCTTCTTTTTTCCGGCAGCCGGAAATATCCGTCCGCCATCCCTTGAACATTTTGTTGACGGGCTTCGCCTGCTCCAGCACATCCCCATAGGGGAAATCATGAATCTCCCTTCCGTCCAGCTCATAGGCCACGGTAACGGGGATCTCATCCAGCGAATCCAGGATATCCAGCTTCGTCAGCGCGATCTCGTCCGCGCCCTGGGCGCGGCAGCCGTAGCGGCTGGCCACCACGTCGAACGGGCCGACACGGCGCGGGCGGCCCGTGGCCGCGCCGTACTCTCCGCCGGCGGCACGCAGCTTCTCCGCCTCCTCGCCGAACAGCTCACAGGTGAAGGGGCCCTCGCCCACGCAGGAGGAATACGCCTTCATGATGCCGATGTTCCGGTCAATCTTATGGTTCGGGATGCCCGCGCCCACGGGCGCGTAAGCGCCGATGACGTTCGACGACGACGTATAGGGGTAGATGCCGAAGTCGATGTCGCGCAGCGCGCCCAGCTGGGCCTCGAACAGGATGTTTTTCCCCGCTTTGGCCGCTTTGTCCAGATACAGCCCAGCGTCGCAGATATAAGGCTTGAGGATGTCGCCGTATTCCACGAGCCACGCCCACATATCATCCGCGCTGACCGGCGGCCTTCCGTACACGCCCTCTATGGTGAGATTTTTGTAGGCCACGATATCCGCCAGGCGCGCTTTTGTCGTCTCCGGGTGGAACAGATCGCCCATGCGCAGGGCCTTTTTCATATATTTGTCGCCGTAAACGGGTGCGATGCCGCGGCGTGTGGAGCCGTATTTCGCATCCGCAAGACGGTCCTCCTCGTAGCAGTCCAGCAGCTTGTGGTACGGCATGCAGATGACCGCCCGCTCTGAGATCTTCAGATTCTCCGGACTGATTGCAATGCCGCCCCTGCGCAGGTTTTCGATTTCGTGTACCAGATGCTCCAGATCAATGACCATACCGTTGCCCATCACGTTGACGGTGGTCTCGCGCAGGATGCCGGAGGGCAGCAGATTCAGGATAAATTTGCCTTTTTCGTTGATGACGGTGTGGCCGGCGTTGTTTCCGCCCTGATACCGCACGACAATATCGTACTGTTCGCTGAGCAGGTCCACCATACGGCCCTTGCCCTCGTCGCCCCAGTTTACGCCGGTGATCGCTGTTAACATAATACACTCTCCCTTTCTCCCTTTACGGGCCGCCGCAGCTGCCTGGCGGTCCGTCCGCAAAAATTTCCGTACAGTTTTATGATACCATGTTTCCAAGCTCACACTTCGCGTCCCGCCCGTGTTCTCTAAGCAACACGGTATCTATGCCGCGAAACGGCCTCAACAAAACCGCACCTGCTGCGGTTTTGCATGGTTCAATGTTCCCAAAGCCCTGTGCGTCAGCACAGGGGCGTGTGCCTTGCACACGCGCAGCCGTGTAAACGGCAGCTTTGGGGGTTATTATACCATAAAAATCAGGGTTTGCACAGGGGGAAACATGCAATGTCCGCCGCCGTGGCGAAGCGTGCGCGGAGCGTTTGGACAGGATGGCAAAAAAGAAAAAATCTGCGTAAAATATTACCAATTGTATAGAAAAATGGCGGTTTGAAGCCGAAAATTTGACGCGGCGGCTTTCTTTTGCTATAATGCACAGGTACCAAGGCCTGCCCCTGCCGCATGCATCCGTTGTTTTTGTTTTCAAAAACGCGCGCGGCGCTGTTCTTTTTTGTTGATACACGGGCGGTCTGGTGCGGGCCGTCCGTTTTGTTTTGGCTGTGCGGCCCGGTGTGTGGACGGAGAACCAAAGGAGTTTTTGCATGACAAAGCGACAGGAGCATATCCGGCGCTGGCTGGCCGCCGCCGGGCCCCGCATCGTTGCGGTGGCGGCGACGGCGGGCAGCCTGGGGCTGGTGTGCACGGCATTGGCCGCTACGGTGAATACGGTTACTGTGGCGGATTCCGCCGGTGCGCAGCGCACAGTGATGGCTGCGGTGACGGAGCCCGAGGTCCTGCTGGACCTGGCGGGTATGGAACTGGAGAGCAACGACAGCACCCATCTGCACGAGGTGGAGGACGGCACGCTGCTGCTTTCTCTGCAGCGGGCTTTTCCGGTCTCTGTAGCGGCGGATGGAGAATATTACGAGGCGGAGATCAGCGACGGCACTGTGGCCGACGTGCTGGCCCGCGCGGGCGTGACGCTGGGGCCGGACGATTACACCACTCCCAGTCTGGACAGCCCGGTGACCGAGGGCATGGGCCGTGTGCGCGTACACCGTGTAACATATACTGAGAATACCGCCCGGGAGACCGTTCCCTATGAGACGGAGTATCTGGACGAAACCGCCGAAAGCACGGGGAAATATTCCCACGAGGTGCTGGTGCAGGCGGGGCAGGACGGCCTTGTGGACGTGACCTACCGCCAGAAGTATGTGGACGGCGGATATTCCAGCACCGAGGTGGTGGATACCCAGGTCGTCACCGAGATGATACCGGAGATCTACCGGAAATACAATTCCGACGCCGTCAGCCCGCTGCAGGCCCCCGAGGGCATCACGGTGGAAAACAACGTGCCCAGCAGCTACAGCAAAATGTATTCCATGAAGGCGACAGGCTATTATTCCGCCCGCGGACGCGGCGCAAGCGGCCTGGGCCTGTATTACGGTACTTTTGCGTGCGACCCGACGCTCATTCCCTACGGTACAAAGGTGTATATCACCTCCGCTGACGGCAAATTCGTATATGGCTGGGCCATTGCGACAGATACGGGTGCGTTTGTGCAGTCCAACCGCATGCAGGTGGACCTGTTCTACGAGACCTATGCCGAATCCGTGGCAAACGGCGTGAAGTATGTAAACGTGTACGTTCCCTGAGAATATCAGAAAACAAAGAGCATCCCCGGCGCGGGGTATCCGTGCGCCGGGGATGCTCTTTTGCATTCGGGTCAATCCGCCCGGCCCGCCTGTTTGACGAGCTGATTGGCGTATACGCTGCAGCCGGCCACCAGTACGCCCTGCACGATACCGGTAAACAGGCCCAGCGCAATGCTCTGTACGCCGTCGAAGCTGCCGGTTGCCACCACCCACAGCATGGCCAGGAACACGCCCGCGCCGCCCAGAATGAGCGGGATGTGCTTGTCTTTTACGTCCTGCGAGGCCTTGAGTGCTTTGCCGACGATGTAAAGCACCGCCACCAGCACCAGCAGCTCGGGCCGGATATATTCCATTACGCCGTCCATCAGTTCCATAAGGGGACACCTCCTCGCTTTTGGATATGCGGCGCGGGGAAAATATAGTACATGCACAGCCGGATATTTTGTGTGGGAATCTGCATTTTTGGCCTTTTGCTGAAAATAAGGGAACGGTTTTCGTTATTGCGCGCAGAAAATGAAGAAGCCGGCCGGACCATATCGTTGCATAAATGTCAGATGGAAAAAATGCCTGCGCAGCGGGCACAGGGAGGGATGGGCTTGGAACAGGCCATCATCGATATCCGGAATATGTACAAGATCTACAATCCCGGAGAAAACGAGGTGCGCGCGCTGGACGGCGTGAGCCTCGCGGTCTACAAGGGGGAGTTTGTGGCCATCGTAGGCCATTCAGGCAGCGGGAAATCCACGCTGATGAATATGATCGGCTGTCTGGACACGCCGACGTCCGGTACATATTTTCTCAACGGGCAGGACGTAAGCGCGCTTTCCGATAATGCGCTTTCAGCCATCCGCAATGAACAGATCGGTTTTATTTTCCAGAGCTTCAACCTGATCAAGAACCTGACCGCGCTGGAAAACGTGGAGCTGCCGCTCATTTACCGGGGCCTGCCCGCCGGAAAACGGCGTCTGCTGGCGTTGGAGGCCCTGGAGCGTGTGGGCCTTGCGTCCCGTATGGACCACCGTCCAAACCAGATGTCCGGCGGCCAGCAGCAGCGTGTGGCCGTGGCTCGCGCCATCGCGGCACATCCGCCGCTCATCCTCGCGGATGAACCGACGGGCAACCTGGACACCAGAGCGGGCGCCAGGGTGTTCGAGATCATCCGTGCTCTGCACGCCGAGGGCAACACCATTGTACTGATCACTCACGACGAAGGGCTGGCCCGCAAGGCTCAGCGCATCGTGCGTATCACAGACGGAAAAATAGACGACGGGGAACGGGAGGTTTTCTAAAATGGAAACAAAGGAATTGATGGCGCAGAACGTGCAGGACCCGGCGCAGGCCGGCGAGGTGCTTTTGCAGCCGCCCAAACGGCCGAAGAAAAAGCGCAGCATCAAAAAAATCGTGCTGCTTTCACTGGCGGGCATTGCGGTGCTGGCCCTGGCGGGCAACACCGTTCTGAGCGCGCTGCGCGGCCCGCTGCCGACCTATGTGCAAACACAGACGGCGGCAGCCGGAGACATCAGCCAAAGCCTGTCCACCACGGGTACGCTCACCTCGGGGCAGACCGTAGTGGTGCCGTCGCCCGTCACCGCGCCTCTTGCAGAGGTGAAGGTGGAAGCGGGGCAGATCGTGAACGCGGGCGACCTGCTTGCCACCTTTGATACAGAGCCGCTGGAGCGCGCCTACCGGCAGGCTTCTGCCGCTTATGAGAGCGGCCAGCTGCAGAAAAGCGACGCGCTCACCGCCAGCGACAGCGCACAGGCACGCTTCAATGACGCGGCTGCGAACCTTAACAATCTTGCCGTCCAGAAAGACAAGGCTTCAGCCGCGGTGAACAGCCTGACCGCGCAGTACGAGGCCCTCGCGGATAAGCAGAGCGAGGAGGCGTTGTCTGTTAAAGCGGCTTTGGACGCCGCCGCCGCGGACCTCGCGAACCAGCAGCAGGCGCTGAGCGCGGCCAAGGCAACCTACGACGCGGAAAAGCAGGCCGTCCTGTCCGACAGCGCCAAGCGCCAGTTGGAGCTGGCACAGGTGCCATCATCCCTCTCCGTGCAAAGCGCCAAGGAGGATCTTGCCCGCGGCAGGGACGGCGTGACCGCACCCATCAGCGGCGTCGTCACCTCCCTCAGTGCGGTGCCGGGCTCCAGCGCGGCGGCTTATGGTCCGCTGTGCACGATCCAGAGCCTGAGCGATGTATATGTGGACGTGGCGCTCTCCCGCTACGATCTGGAAAAGGTAAAGCCGGGCCAGAGCGCCGTTGTCACCACGCTGGGCAGGACATACACCGGAACGGTGGCGTCCATCGACGCGATGGCCACGGCCGGGGCCTCCGCCACAGGCACGGCCACGGCCTATGTGCACGCCAAAGTGCAGCTGGACGCGCCGGACGGCGATATCAAACTGGGCCTGGAGGCCAACGTGGTCATTGCCACAGGGGAGGCGAAAGGAGTGCTGAGCCTGCCCATCAGCGCCGTCAATACGGATGTGAGTGGCCAGTTCTGCTATGTGGTGGAAAACGGCGCGGCTGTGCGCCGGGATGTGAAGACAGGCCTTTCTTCCGATACGCAGGTGGAGATCGCCTCCGGCATTTCCGCGGGGGATGAGGTCATCCTCAACCCGCAGGATGTGACGGAGGGCATGGCTGTCAGCAGCGACCCCGCCGCGGCGCAGATGCCCGCGGACGCGGGTATGGGCGCTGTGATGATGGGCTAAGGGGGCGTCCGGATGCGTCAGATCTATGAATACGCCAAAATGGCGTACCGCAACATCATGGGCAGCAAAATGCGCTCATTTCTCACGATGCTGGGCATCATCATCGGCATTGGGGCTGTCATTATGGTGCTGTGCATCGGCGGCGGCGGGCAGCGGATGATGGACAGCGAACTGGGCATGCTGTCTTCCGGTTCGGTGTATCTGAGTGTGACCGGCGAGGATACCACTGTGAACGATTATTTTACCGACGGGGACGTGGAGGCCGTGGGCCGTATGGAAGGCGTTGCGGGCGTGACGATGGCCGGCGGCGCCAGCGGAAGTGTGCGCGGCCCAAAGGGAGAAATAGGCGCCAGCCTTTCGGCGGGCAACGGCAGCATGTTTCTGGTGTTTCCGGCTACGCTGCAGGCGGGGCGCTTTTGGGACGCGTCGGATTATGATGCCGCGCGCCGTGTTGTGACCGTGGATTCCGCGGGAGCAAAGGCGCTGTTTGGAACCGACGACGTATTGGGCATGACGGTGCAGCTCACGGTGGGCGGACGCACTTCGGATTTCACGATCATCGGCATAACCGAAAGCCAGAGCGGATACAGCTACAACGGCAAGATCACTGCGCAGATGACGGCGCCGCTGTCCAGCCTGTCCACTCTTTCCGACGATGTGGGCCAGCCGTATTTCCAGATCGCGCTGCTGGCGCAGGACACTGCGAACAGTGTACCGCTGGCACAGCAGGTGCTGCGTCTGGTGGAAAGCCGACACGGCAACGCCGGGCGGGACTGCTACGGCATTATGGACGTAAGCCAGTACACCGCGCAGATCAGCAGCGTGACAGGGATGTTTACGGGCATCATCGCCGCCATCGCGGGCATCAGCCTGCTGGTGGGGGGCATCGGCGTTATGAACATCATGCTCGTCAGCGTCACCGAGCGCACGCGGGAGATCGGCATCCGCAAGGCGCTGGGGGCAAAGACGGGCAGCATCACGTTCCAGTTCCTCATTGAAGCGGGTACGCTTACGCTCATCGGAGGCGTCATCGGTATTGTGCTGGGCCTGTGGGGCGGCTACGGCATCAGCAGCCTGATGGGCATGGAGGGCTATGTGGCACCCTCCACTGTAGTTTATATCGCGCTGTTTTCCATCGCCATCGGCATTTTCTTCGGCATTTACCCCGCGCGCAAGGCGGCGCGCCTGAGCCCCATAGAGGCGCTGCGCACAGAATAATTGGTTTTACAGGCCTGCGGCTCCGCGCTGTGGGCCTGTTTTGATAAGAAAAGGCTGTGTTTTTGGGCATAACGCCAGTATTTTGTAAATAAGGACGAATTTTCCGTAAAAAATTTGACAAATATTCACATCTGTCCGTTGATTTTTCGACAAAAAGCGGTAAAATACTATGATATAAGGTAAAGATAAGGTTAAGATAGGAGGTCCTGTCTTACCGGCGGGCTGCGGCGCGCCCGGCGCGCCGCTTAAGGGGAAAGGGAGAACAGTTTGAAGATCGGGCTTGACATCGGGTCCACCACCATCAAATGCGTGGTGCTGGACGACGCGCTGAATATTACATACAAAACCTATGAGCGTCATTTTTCCCACATCGTGGAAAAAGCGGCGGAGCTGGTGCAGCGCATGCACACTGAGGTGCTGCACGGCGCGCCCGCGCAGCTTTCCATCTCCGGTTCGGCCGGCATGGGCCTGGCCGACGCCTGCGGCGTGCCCTTCGTACAGGAGGTGTTTGCCACACGGGTGGCGGCAAAGCGTTACGCGCCGGATGCGGACGTGGTGATCGAGCTGGGCGGCGAAGATGCGAAGATCCTGTTTTTGACGGGCGGTACCGAGGTGCGCATGAACGGAAGCTGCGCGGGCGGCACCGGCGCGTTCATTGACCAGATGGCAACGCTGCTGAAGATGACGCCCGACGAAATGAACGAAGCCGCGCGGCATGCGGAAAAAACATATACCATTGCCAGCCGCTGCGGCGTGTTTGCCAAAAGCGATATCCAGCCCCTCATCAACCAGGGCGCAAAGGCCGGGGATGTGGCGGCCAGCATTTTCTATGCCGTGGTGAACCAGACCATCGCGGGCCTTGCGCAGGGCCGGAAGATCGGCGGCAACGTGCTGTATCTGGGCGGGCCGCTCACATTTTTGCCCCAGCTGAAAAAGAGCTTCGACAAGACGCTGGGCGTGACGGGGACCTGCCCGGAAAACAGCCTTTATTTTGTGGCGCTGGGCGCGGCGCTGTATTCCGACAAGGAACTGGACCTGGCGGGTGTGGTGGAAAAGCTGCACGCATACAGCGCCACGGCCACCTATGCGTTCAACCCGCCGCTGTTCCGGGACGAAGCGGAATACGAGGCGTTCCGCGCACGGCATGCAAAGGCGAGCGTGCCGCGCCGTCCCTTTGCGGACAGCACCGGCCCTGTGCATATCGGCATCGACGCGGGCAGCACCACGGTAAAAGCCGCCGTCATCGACGGAGACGACAATTTGCTTTTCACCAGCTATCAGCCAAACAGCGGCAATCCCATCCCCATCATCCGGCAGATGCTCATCGACATTTACAAGGCGCGTCCGGGCCTGCGGGTGGCCAGCGTCACAGCCACGGGCTACGGCGAGGACATTGTGAAAAGCGCCTTCGGCGTGGATTTCGGCGTGGTGGAGACAGTGGCCCACTTTACGGCGGCCAGGCACTTTATGCCGGACGTGGATTTCGTCATCGACATCGGCGGGCAGGATATGAAGTGCTTCAAGATCGAGGACGGAGCCATCAGCAACATCTTTTTGAACGAGGCATGCAGCTCCGGCTGCGGCAGCTTTTTGCAGACGTTTGCGGGCGCGCTGGGCTACGGCGTGCCGGAGTTTGCGAAGCTGGCTCTGTTTGCGGATAAGCCCGTGGACCTGGGCAGCCGCTGCACTGTGTTCATGAACTCCAGCGTGAAGCAGGCCCAGAAGGACGGCGCCACCATTGAGAACATCTCTGCCGGCCTCTCCATGTCCGTGGTGCGCAACGCCATCTACAAGGTCATCCGGGCCTCATCTCCCGAGGAGCTGGGCCGGAACATCGTGGTCCAGGGCGGCACCTTCTACAACGAGGCGGTGCTGCGGGCTTTTGAGAAGGAGATGGGCGTAGAGGTTATCCGGCCCAATATCGCTGGCCTCATGGGCGCCTACGGCGCCGCCCTGTTCGGCCGGGGAAAGGCCCGGGCGGATCAGACCAGTACGCTTTTGAACCGTCAGGAGCTGGCGGACTTCCGCCAGGAGACGGAGAGCCGGGTGTGCGGCCTGTGCGGCAACAACTGCCAGCTGACCATCAACACCTTCGCCGACGGGGCCACCTTCATCAGCGGCAACCGCTGCGACCGGCCCGTCACCGGCAAGGCGGACACCGGGGAGCGGAACCTCTACGAATACAAGCGCAAGCTGATCCTGGGCTACAAGCCCGTCCCCGGCAGGCGGGGCAAGATCGGGCTGCCCCTGTGCCTG